>Ga0256828_1000097_pt1 | contig 56063 bp, 53 predicted proteins | sample CV88metaG_FD_185993 | JGI IMG/M metagenome (GOLD analysis project Ga0256828, IMG submission 185993) | Hydrothermal vent microbial communities from East Pacific Rise, Pacific Ocean - CV88 | ecosystem: Environmental > Aquatic > Marine > Hydrothermal vents | place: Pacific Ocean: East Pacific Rise...
TCGACCTAAAAAGAGGAAAACTAACCCATCAAGATATTGGTCAAATGGATATGTATATCAATATGTTTGATGATTTGGAAAAATCCAAAGAAGATAATCCAACTATTGGTATTATCCTATGTGCTGACAAAGATAATACCGTAGTAAAGTATTCAAGTATAAAAGATAATCTTTTTGTCTCTAAGTATCAGTTATATCTACCAACAGAAGAGGAGCTAAAAGCTGAAATTGAGAGAGATATTTTAGAATTGAGGTTACTATAAATATTATGACCAAAAAACAAATTACTTATAAAATATTTAATAGCAAGTTGCTACTTGCAAAAGGCTATACGCAAAAGGTGCTTGATAGGGTTGTAAAGGATATTATAAATATCCCATTTGAAGATAGGGAAAAAGCTTTAGCTCAATTTGCTATTAAAGCTATCTATAAGAGTCAATTTTGTCATCAAGAGGATTTTGATGCACTTTATAAGATGGGATGGAGTCAAAAGGATGTTTTTGATGTTATAGAACATGCATGGACTATTTTTAGGAATGGTTGGATATTGGAGGCGTATTTGATAAAAGAGTAAAATATAGTATTAATTCAACTTAAGATAAAGAATCAATTATGAATTTACCCATTTTACAAAAAATCTCAGTTATGGTAAGGCTATTAGGGGAGATTTTAATTTGACAACAACAGATTATTCTGATAAACTTTCAGAACTAAAATAACAAGGAGAGCAAGATGAATTATTTAAATATATCATATATCAACACAAGAATATCAGCTCTTCTTCTCTTTTTCTTCCTGCTCGGTTAGTGAGCATACCCCTTTATAATTTTTGATTCCTTGATTGGATGACTATTTTAAAACCTCTTGTTCGGATGTAAACACTCCGATTCCTAAAAATAGACAATATGAAAGAAAAAAGATGAATAGAGAAAAAACAAACAGTTGGAACGCTGAAAAATATAGAAAACATGCAGGATTTGTATCAGATTTAGCCTCTCCTGTGGTAGAGTTATTAAACCCAAAAGAGGGTGAGAAGATATTAGATTTGGGTTGTGGTGATGGTATCTTAGGCATAGAGATAGCCAAATATGGGGCAGAAGTAATTGGTATAGATTTGAGTGAAAATATGGTAGCCAAAGCTAGAGAAAATGGATTAGATGCAAGAGTTATGAGTGTAACGGATATGCCATTTAATGGGGAGTTTGATGCAGTATTTTCAAATGCTATGCTTCATTGGGTTAATGAACCTAAATCGGCTGTGAAGAATATTGAAAAAGCCTTAAAAGTTGGTGGGCGATTTATTGCAGAGTTTGGGGGATATGGGAATATCTCTTCTATTATAAAAGCTATGAAAGAGGTTTTTAAAAGACATCCTGAATATGGAGAGATTAGTGATTTTTGGTATTTCCCAACTACAGATGAGTATAAATCTATTTTGGAAGAGTATGGTTTTGAGGTGAGATATATTGAGCTTATTCCTCGACCTACGCCTATTGATGATATTTCTAATTGGTTAATGCTTTTTACTAATGGGTTTACTAAACATCTAAGTGATAGTAAACAGAAGCAGTTTAGAGATGAGGTTAGAGAGTTATTGAAAGAGACTAATTACAGCCAAAAAGATGGTTGGGTGGCTGATTATGTTAGAATTAGGGTCGAGGCTTATAAGGAGCGTTAAATGTATGAGACCCAATATGCTAAAGTAGAATACCAAAAAGAAAAAAATGCCATCTTTTGCCAATGGAAAAAGTTTTGTCAAGGCGATAAGTATCGTAACCCCTTTAGATATGGGGCAGAACTTATTAAAAAGCATCAACCTACCACTTGGATAACTGACACCACCGATGGTTTTGAGAATGATGAGGAAGATAGCAAATGGTTACTTGAAGCATTTATACCTCAGATGATAGAGAGTTCGATTAAAAAGATTATTTTTATCATTAAAAAGAATAGCCCTTTGATGGAGGAGATTTTAGGGCAAAAAGAGGCTCTTGGGGAGTTTTTTGAGGTGGAGTTGGTGGATAATTTAGAGTAAAAAATAGATGAAAATAGTAATAGTACGACATGCCAAAGTCCTAATAAAAAATAAAAAAATATACGCCAATGAACTAAAAAAAGCGATAGAGGAGTATGATTATACGGATAAAAAGATTATGAAACTATCTCTATTTACTTGGGCATTTTGGTTTAAGTTGGCTTGGTATATGGGGTTTTCAGGTGGTGCTAAATCGTATCAAGAGAGTAAAGATGAGGCTTTTAAGGCTTCAAAGATACTTATAGATTTAGCCAAAGAGTATGGTAGTGTAATGCTTATGGGGCATGGTCTGAAAAATAGGCTTATTGCTACAGCTTTGAGACAACAAGGGTGGATTGAGCGTAAAAAGATGAAGATGGATAATTTGGATTATGGGGTATTTATACTATCTTAGTTAACTAAAAAATTGTAAACGCTCATAAACACTTACAAAGTTTTTATACACTATAATTGTAAATACCTATAAACATTTACAAAAAGAGAAAACCATGATAACCAAACTAAAAAAATACCAAAATAGACTCCTAAAATCGTTTAATATTACCTACAAACGCTACCTCTATCACGAGATTGATTTTAAAGACAAGATGATAGCCATTTTTGGGGCAAGGGGTGTGGGAAAAACTACGATACTATTTCAGTATCTCTTAGAGTTACAATCTCAAAAGAGAGAGGCTCTCTATATTTCGCTTGATTATCCTTTTTTGAGTGGTGTTGATTTGATAGATGTGGTAGAGGAGTTTGTGAATGGTGGTGGGGAGTATCTGCTTTTGGATGAGGTGCATAGATATAATGATTTTAGCTCCTATCTCAAGACTATATATGATTTGTTTGATATTCATGTGGTTTATACAGGTAGTTCGGCTACCTCTTTGCTCAATGCCAAGAGTGATTTGAGTAGGAGGGTGACGCTCTATAATCTCTATGGGTTCTCTTTTAGAGAGTTTTTAGAGTTGAAATATGGTATTGAGCTACAAGCGTTTAGTATTGATAAGTTGTTTGAAAATCATACTGTTTTGAGTGAAGAGATTTTAGCACATGAATTTGATATATTAAAAGCATTTCATGAGTATTTGGAGATAGGTTATTATCCATTCTATTTTGACAAACAGACCTCTTATTATCAAAATCTTCTCAATACTATTAATCTCACTATTGATTTGGATTTAACCTCTCTTGGACTGATTGAGCAGAAATATACCTATAAACTCAAAAAACTACTTGAAGTAATTTGTGAGAGTAATCCCTTTGAGGTTAACTACACCAAGATAGCCTCTAGTGCCGAGATAAGCCGTGTCAAACTCTATGATTATATCTCATTTCTTGTTGATGGACAGATGCTATTGCTTATAGATGAGCCTCTAAAAGGGATTAAAAAGATAAACCGACCTGCTAAGATTTATCTAAACAATACCAACTTACTCTATGCCTATTGTCAAAACAGTAAAAAAGGAACGATAAGGGAGACTTTTTTTGCCAATCAAGTTTCACAAAAGAGTCATCTTGCTATCTCTAAACAGGGGGATTTTACTATTGATAATAAATTTAGAGTGGAGATAGGTGGTAAAAATAAGGATTTCAAACAGATAGCCAATATTCCTAATTCTTTTGTAGTAGCTGATGATATAGAGATAGGTAGTGGAGCAAAGATTCCTCTTTGGTTGTTTGGGTTTTTGTATTAAAGAGATGATTAAAAGATAGTAAAATAGATACTAGAACATCTAATATTTTAGCTATGATATAAAAAATATTCTAAAAAAGGCTAATATGTTAAAAACCCCAAACGACATTATACCAGAGCTTCGAGCCAAGTTTAAAGAGCGAAGAAAGAGGGGGGACTATCTAACTCCACTTTGGCTTTAAATGCCAGAGAGAGGAGAATTTAAAAGGAGTATTATAATGATATTGGCAGTGGATGTGGATTATAGAGAAAATCAAGAGGCTCATGTGGCGGGGGTGCTGTTTGGATCTTGGCAAGATAGCCACCCCAAAGAGGTCATCACCACGACTCTTAAGAACGTAGCTGAGTATCAATCGGGAGCGTTTTATAAAAGAGAGTTACCATGTATATTGGCGTTGTTAGAAAAAGTAGAGGTAGAGCTTGATTGTATTGTGGTGGATGGTTATGTCTTTTTAGGAGAGCAGAAAAAGGGCTTAGGAGCCTATCTCTATGAGGCACTGGATCGAAAAATACCCATTATTGGTGTGGCTAAATCGCCCTTTAGAGGGATAGCCAAAGAGAGTTTTATCTATCGAGGAGAGAGCAAAAAACCACTCTATATTAGCTCGGTGGGGATAGAACTCGATAGGGCAAAAGAGGCGATTGCTAGTATGGATGGAAAATTTCGGATACCTCGGTTGTTAAAGGAGGTCGATAGGCTTTGTCGAGCGTGAAAATCGGATCTTTCTATCTCCCCACTTTTAATCAACTCTTGGTTATAATCCAAAAAAATATTCAAGGATCGAGCATGACAATAACCAAATCGGTAACTTTTATTGCCAAAGAGGGGTGTGAAGCCAAGATGAAGGAGCTTCTCTCTGCGATGGTAGCACCAAGTAAAGCAGAGGATGGTTGTCTCTTTTATGAGATTTTTCAGTACGCACATGAGCCACGACGTTTTATGGCGGTGGAGACATGGCGAGATGAAACAGCCCTTGATGGTCACAAAGCCTCAGCCCACTATGCGGTCTATAAGTCGAGCTATGAGCCCTATTGTGAGGATAAATATACCGATGAGCTAGTGGTCTTGGGGTAGAGATGAAGAATCTATGGGATGCCCAAGTGGCGAGTAACTATCAAGGCGATTTGGCACAGCGGGTCTATAGCTCTAATCTCTTGGGGCAATCGGATGAACTGGTACTACACGGTGGGGGAAATACCTCCGTCAAGTCTGAGGTCGATGGAGAGGCGATCTTGTACGTCAAAGGTTCAGGTTGGGATCTCTCCTCCATCAAGGCAGAAGGGTTTGCTCCTGTAAAGCTTGATGCCCTCAAAGCTCTGGTCAAGCGAGAGGCACTTAGCGATATGGAGATGGTTGCTACGCAAAAACGTGCCATGATTGACCCTGAGGCTCCCAACCCTTCGGTAGAGGCGATTTTGCACGCCTTAATTCCCTTTAAATTTGTCGATCATACCCATGCCGATGCGATTGTGACCATCTCTAACTCAAGCAATGGTGATCGATTGATTCAAGATCTCTTTCCCAATTTTTTGGTGGTACCGTACGTGATGCCAGGGTTTGCTTTGGCACGAAAAATCTATGAGATGACGCAAGATTTTGATTGGGCATCGTGCGAAGGGATTATTCTGCACCATCATGGGATCTTTACCTTTGATGATGATGCCAAAAGGTCATACGACAAGATGATCGATGCGGTGAGTCGAGCCGAAGCCTTTTTGAATGAGCATGCCCCTGTGGAGTTCCCTCAGTTAAGCCCCATGGTAGGGTGCGATATGGATTATATTAAACGCCTTATCTCTCAAGCCAAGGGCAAAGAGATTACCCTTAAGCTCAATCAGACTGCTCTGGCATTGAAATACGCCTCCAATCCCAATCTTGAAGAGTTTGCCACCCGTGGGGTTTTGACCCCTGAGCATATCTTGCGTACCAAACATCAGCCTTTGATTGTGGAGGATAATAACATTGCCGAGGCTCTTGAGGAGTTTATGGAGGGGTACAAAGAGTACTTTGAGACCTTCAGCACGGGCAAAGAGATTATGCTAAATCCCGCCCCAAACTACGCTGTGATTCGTGACTTTGGGGTGGTGATTTTTGGAGAGAGTGAAAAAGAGGTGAATATTATCAACGATATTGTTGAACACACCATGCTCGCTGTCTTGCGTGCGGATAAACTGGGCGGTTACGTGAGCATCTCGTTAGAGGAGAGCTTTGCCATGGAGTATTGGGAACTTGAACAGGCAAAATTACGGAAATAACAACGGAAGTGGTGCTTTAGCTCCACCCAAGATATGACTGAGGCTAAAGTTACCGTTCCAATCCGATAGTTGAAAATAGATTTTAGATAGGATAATATAGATGAAGTACTTAATGGCCATTGATGCAGGCACGGGCTCGGTACGTGCGGTGATTTTTGATACCCAAGGCAACCAGATTGCTGTGGCTCAACAGGAGTGGACACATATCGCCAAGGAGGGGGTGCCCAACAGCATGACCTTTGATACGGCAAAAAATTGGGAGATTACCAAAGCCTGTATTCAAGGAGCCATTAAGCAAGCAAGTATTGATCCCGAGGATATCTTGAGCGTGAGTGCCACCTCAATGCGTGAGGGGATTGTGCTCTATAATCGTGAGGGCAAAGAGCTCTGGGCGGTTGCCAATGTGGATGCCAGAGCCAGTGAGGAGGTCAAGTATCTTAAAGAGCAGTTTGCTGGGATCGAAGAGGAGTTCTATGCTCTCTCAGGTCAGACCTTTGCCCTAGGAGCCTTGCCACGGCTCTTGTGGCTAAAGAAGCATGAACCCAAGATCTATGAGAAGGTCGCTTGTATCTCGATGATTGGCGATTGGGTCTTGGCTAAGCTCTCGGGCGTTATTGCCTCGGATCCTAGCAATGGGGGAACCACGGGGATTTTTTCTCTCCAAGATCGTAATTGGGTGGCTAAGATGGCAACCAAGGTGGGGCTAAAAGATGACATTTTCCCGCCTGTGCTTGAAGTCGGTGAGGTACTGGGTAATGTTACCGATACCTCTACAGGACTCGCCCCAACTACCAAAGTGGTTATGGGAGGCGGTGATGTCCAGTTGGGATCTGCAGGGCTTGGCGTGGTCAAAGCAGGACAAGTGGCAATTCTTGGAGGCTCCTTTTGGCAACAGGTGGTCAATATTGGCTCCGATGTACCACCACCAAAAGATATGAGCATACGGGTTAATCCCCATGTAATAGCAGGACTTTCGCAGGCTGAAGGGATTACCTTTTTTAGTGGGTTGGTGATGCGTTGGTTTCGGGATGCCTTTTGTGAAATGGAGAAGCTCGAAGCCAAGGAGCGAGGGGTGGATACCTATACCATCCTCGAAGAGAAAGCCAGCAACGTTCCTGTGGGATCGCATGGGATTGTGCCCATTTTTTCTGATAGCATGAAGTATGGCAAGTGGTATCATGCAAGTCCAAGTTTTATTAATCTCTCGATTGATCCCAAGATCTGTAACCGTGCGAGCATGTTTCGCTCACTCCAAGAGAACGCCTGCATTGTCTCAGCCATTAACTTAGCAAAGATTCAAGCCTTTACAAATATAACAATAGAGGAGATTGTCTTTGCAGGGGGAGCGAGCAAGGGGCAACTCTGGTCACAGATTTTAGCCGATGTCACAGGCAAACGGGTTAAGATCCCCAAAGTTACTGAAGCCACTGCTTTGGGGGCAGCCATGGCAGCAGGCGTGGGGGCAGGGGTGTATGGATCGCTGGTTGAGGCAGCTGAAAAGCTGGTGGTGTGGGAGCGGGTGCATGAACCTAATGCTTTAAACCACAAGCGGTATAATGCAATCGCCAAACGTTGGGAAGCGATCTACACAACACAGTTGGCATTGGTCGATCAAGGGTTGACGACCTCCATGTGGAAAGCCCCAGGGCTGTAGGGTAGGCTAAAGCCATACCCTACAAATGGAATTTTTTAGGTTGATATATGATTAAAAAATTAAATAATAAGGAACTAGATGTATCTTTTTACCAGTGAAGTGGTTGCCCCTGGGCATCCTGATAAGTGTGCGGATATTATTGCCGATAGTATTGTGGACAAGTTGATTATGGGGGATCCCAAATCACGGGTCGCCTCAGAGGTATTTGTGGCGGGTAAACATGTGGTAATTGGAGGAGAAGTGACCTCCAAGACCCATTTGACAACCGAAGATTATGCCCAGATTGTGCATGATGCACTGGTCAATATTGGCTACGATGGAAACCCCTACTTTACCAAAGAGGAGTGTTTGCATCCTGAGGATGTGGAGGTACAAGTACTACTCAATGCCCAATCACCCGATATTAATCAAGGGGTCGATCAAGAAGATGGCGAGACAGGAGCGGGCGATCAGGGGATTATGTTTGGGTATGCTGATTGTGAGACCCAAAACTATATGCCCTCAGCCATTACGTATGCTAGAGTCTTGATGGAAAAAGTCTACGCTTTTGCCAAAGCCAATCCCGATAAACTAGGCGTAGATATTAAAACCCAAGTGACCATGGATTATGGGTGCAAAGCCAACTTCGAGGCTTGCCAACCGCAAAAGATCCATACCATTGTGGTCTCGGCTCCTTGTGTGGCGGGGATGAGTATTGATGAGGTACGCTCGCTGATTCAGGGTTTGATCGATGAGGCGGGATTGCCCAGTGAACTCTATAATAAAGAGGAGTGTATTATCCATATTAACCCTACAGGCAAATATGTCTCTCACTCTTCACTGCATGACTCTGGTCTAACAGGGCGTAAACTGATTGTGGACAGTTTTGGAGGCTATGCCCCCATTGGTGGTGGGGCACAGAGCTCCAAAGACTACACCAAAGTTGATCGCTCAGGACTTTATGCCGCACGTTATATTGCCAAACACATCGTAGCAGCAGGACTTGCCAAAAAATGCGTGGTACAGATCTCATACGCCATAGGAGTAGCTCGACCCACCTCAGTAGCCGTGGATACCTATGGCACCGTGATTGAGGGACTTGATGATGATAAGCTCTCGGCATTTGTAATGGAGCATTTCCCCCTTACGCCTAACTGGATTACCCAGCAGTTTGCCCTTGATCGCCCCTCACCTGAGAGCTTCCTCTATGCCGATGTGGCAGCCCGTGGACAGGTGGGACAGAGCGATTATCCGTGGGAACAGCTGGATCAGCTTGAGCTGTTTAAAGCGTTGATTTAAGCCAATTGGCTATAATTATTGCTCCAAAAAATTTAATAGCGGGTAATAATAATGAAAAATTTTGCATTAATAGGAGCAGCAGGCTACATTGCTCCTCGACATATGAGAGCGATCAAAGAGACGGGTAATGAGCTTGTTGCCGCCCTTGATCCTTATGATGGTATTGGGATTATGGACAGCCATTTTCCTCAAGCGAGTTTCTTTACAGAGTTTGAACGGTTTGATCGCTTTGTGGACAAGTGGCGACGCGATACGGGCAACAAGATCGATTATGTCTCGATCTGTTCCCCTAATTATTTGCACGACTCACACATCCGTTTTGCCCTGCGTTCGGATGCCTATGCCATCTGTGAAAAGCCATTGGTGCTCAATCCTTGGAACATCGATCAGCTTAAAATCATTGAACAAGAGACAGGACGCAAGGTCTATAATATTTTGCAATTGCGACTGCACCCCTCTATTGTTGCCCTCAAAGAGAGAATCACCAAAGAGTTAGAAGAGAACCCCAATCGGGTCTATGATATTGACCTAACCTACCTTACAAGTCGTGGAAAGTGGTACTTTATCTCATGGAAAGGGAATCAAGAGAAATCGGGTGGGATCGCCTCCAATATTGGGGTACATTTTTATGATATGCTTACTTGGATCTTTGGAGAGGTACAAGAGAACATTGTGCATGTGAAAACCCCCGATTGTAATGCAGGTTCTTTCCGACTCAAACATGCCAATGTGCGTTGGTTTCTTTCGGTCAATTACGACTATATCCCCCAAGAGGTCAAAGCCACAGGGCAACGCACCTACCGAAGCATTACCGTCGATGGCGAAGAGATTGAGTTTAGTGGGGGCTTTACGGATCTGCATACCCGAAGCTATGAAGAGATCCTCAAAGGCAATGGTTTTGGACTCGATGAGGCGTACGGTTCGATCTCGACTGTCTCGACCATTCGTCATCTTGAACCCATTGGGCTCAAAGGCGACTATCACCCCTTCTGTCATAAAGTGATTGACTGATGTCGGGCTACTTTGTGCATGAGAGCAGTTTTGTGGATGAGGGGGTGCATATTGGCGAGGGAACCAAGATCTGGCACTTCTCACACATTCTTGCTGGAACCACCATTGGGCAAAACTGCTCCTTTGGGCAAAATTGCGTCGTGGGGGGCAATGTCACGGTAGGCAATGGGGTCAAAGTACAGAACAATGTCTCCATCTATGAGGGGGTTGAGGTTGAAGATGATGTTTTTTTGGGACCTTCAATGGTCTTTACCAATGTGATTAATCCTCGTGCCTTTATTGCTCGTAAAGAGGAGTACAAAAAGACCCTGCTCAAAAAAGGGTGTTCCATTGGAGCCAATGCCACCATTGTCTGTGGTGTAACGATTGGAGAGTATGCTCTTATTGGAAGTGGTGCGGTGGTCAATCGAGATGTCAAACCCCATGCCCTGATGGTGGGCGTACCTGCTAGGCAGATTGGTTGGGTTGGCATCAGCGGGAATACCCTGACGTTTGATAAGGGAATAGCTCAGGATGCGTTTGCGACCTATGAGCTGATTGATGAACATTTAAAGGTGATACCATGCAGATAGATTTTGCAAAACTACAATATCAATATCAACGTTATAAAGAGGAGATAGACCAAGCCATTCATGCGGTACTTGATAAATCCAACTACATTATGGGCAATGAAGTTGGCGAGCTAGAAGCCAATCTTCAAGCCTTTACAGGGGTCAAGCATGCCATTACCTGTAGCAGTGGAACCGATGCCCTACTGCTGGCAATGATGGCACTAGAGATTGAGCCTGAGGATGAGATTATCACCACGCCCTTTACCTTTATCGCTACGGCTGAGACGATTGCACTGCTTAAAGCCAAGCCTGTTTTTGTGGATATTGATGAGCAGACCTATAACCTCGATCCCGCTCAGATAGAAGCCAAAATCACCGCCAAAACCAAAGCGATTATGCCCGTATCTCTCTATGGACAACCTGCCAATATGGAGGCGATTCAAGCTATAGCTGATCAACATGGTCTAAAGGTCATTATTGATGGAGCACAGAGTTTTGGGGCTACCTTTGATGGGAAGTTTGATAGCAATCTAGGCGATATTGCCACCACAAGTTTTTTCCCCGCTAAGCCCCTTGGCTGTTTTGGTGATGGGGGAGCGGTCTTTACCAACGATGATGCTTTGGCTCAAAAGATCAAATCTCTACGGGTGCATGGACAGAGCAGACGCTATCACCATCAATACATCGGTATGGGGGGACGCATGGATACGCTTCAGTGTGGGGTGGTGGATGTCAAACTCAAACATTATGCCAACGATCTAGCATTGCGTCAAGAGGTAGCGGATAAATATACCAAGGCTCTAGAGGGTAAAGGGATGATCCTTCCGTTTGTTGACCCGCAAGCCACCTCGGCTTGGGCACAATACTCCATTCGTGTAGACAACCGAGATCAACTTCAAGCTAAATTAAAAGCACAGGGCATCCCCACCGCCGTACACTACCCTATGCCGTTACATCTGCAGGAGTGTTTTGCCTATTTGGGATATCAAAAAGGGGATTTCCCTGTGGCAGAAAAGGTGAGTCAAGAGATTATGAGCTTGCCTATGAATCCTTACTTAAACGATGATGAGATCGCTTATATCGCTAACGCTCTGTAGCCTTGCTCTTTGGGCAAAAGTACCGCAGTTGCTTCTGCTTGGGGTCTATCACGACCAAAACATCACAGGCTGGGTCATGAGCGAAAAACTCGATGGCATTCGTGCCTATTGGGATGGAAGCAATCTATTAACACGCAGTGGCAAGATTATTTATGCCCCTAAGTGGTTTACCCAAGGGTATCCGCCGTTTGAGATCGATGGGGAGTTATGGAGTAAGCGAGGAGATTTTGAAAATATTGCCTCCATTGTTAGAGATACTACCCCTTCTAGTGCATGGAAGGAGATTAAACATTATATCTTTGAGGTTCCCCATGCCAAAGGGGATCTGTTTGCCCGCTTAGAGCGGGTTAAACCCTATGTGGGGAAGTCAATTCAATTGATCCCACAAATTTCCATTAAAAATCCGCATCACCTACAACAATTTTTAACTATCATCGAACAAAAAGGGGGTGAAGGGGTGGTGATTCGTGACCCAATGGCTCCGTATATCAATAAACGTACCAATAAAGCCCTCAAAGTTAAAACTTTTTTGGATAAAGAGTGTAAAATACTAAGCTACAATCAAGGCAAGGGAAAGTTCCAAGGGATGCTTGGATCAATAACCTGTCAAATGGAGAATAACGTGACCTTTAAAATCGGCAGTGGATTTAGCAGAGATGAGCGAAAGAATCCACCCCCCATTGGTGCAATGGTTACGTTTAAATATCAATCAATGACCAAATATGGGAAACCGAGGTTTCCTGTGTTTTTACGGGTGAGGGAGCAGGAGTAGATGTTTAACAGACTCAAACCAAAATCGGAGTTCTCTCGTAATGTTTTGACCCTTATGACGGGTACGACGATTGCTCAAGCTATTCCGATTGCTATTAGTCCTATTTTGACACGGATTTATACGCCTGAGGATTTTGGAGTGTTTGCTCTCTATATGAGTATGGCTTCTATTGTGTCGGTGATGGCTACAGGACGTTATGAGTTGGCAATAATGCTTCCCAAAAAAGATGAAGATGCTATAAATATTGTGGCTTTGTCTATTATGATATCTTTTTTAGTAAGTTTTATAACACTTTTAATTGTCTTTTTCTTTAATGTCTCACTTACTACTTTTTTAGGAAATCCTGAAATCTCTGATTGGCTCTATTTTATACCATTAACCGTACTATTAACAGGGTTTTATCAGAGTTTTAACTACTGGAGTAATCGGAAGAAGGAGTATAAACGATTGGCTACGAGTAGGGTAATTCAGAGTGGAACTACAGCTACCTCTAATTTAGCTTTTGGATTTGCTGGATTGGGTAGTGGAGGACTTATAGGGAGTAGTATATTGGGGCAAGGTGTCGCTGGTTTTGTATTGGGGAAGATGGTTGTAGATAAGGAGTCTTATCTTTTTCCTAAAATTAAAAAGCTGAAAATATATGCTTTAGCAAGGAGATATATAAAATTTCCTACATGGAATCTCTTTTCAAGTTTTATCTCCACTTTGCGTGAAAATCTTTTAATTTTTGCTTTCTCTAAATATTTTGAAGCATCTTCTTTAGGATTTTATTTTTTTGCTAGGAGATTGCTTTTACTTCCTAGTAGTATTTTAATAAGTGCTTTTTCTGATGTCTTTTATCAAAAAATTTCAAATATTAGAAGTTATACAGAGATATATGAGGTAGCATATAGATATTTTCAGAAACTTTTTTATCTTTTAACACTACCTTTTATTGTATTTGTTTTTTTATTAGATGTGATTATCCCTACTATATTTGGGGAAAAATGGGCAATGTTGTCTATCTATTTGCTTATTATGGCTTTTCCTATCTATTTTAATCTCTTGGTAGGACACTTTTCCAAAATACTCTTAAGAACCAATAATCAAGACGTATCTTTTTATTTTCATGGTGTGAAATTAGTAATGCTTTTTTTAGTTTTGTTGATAACGATTGGCATGGGATTAAGTTTTTTACAGGTACTCGTTTCTGTTTCTATTTTTGAAATATTTTTTATATTATTAGGAGTGGTATTAATCCAATCTATTTTAAAAGTAAAGAGTGCTAACGTTCTATTGTTTCTTTTAAGCATGGTTCTTATTGGTATAGAGATTATCATTTATAATAAAATTTAAGGAAAAAGATGAAAGTATTAAAAAATAAGTATCAAAAAATAGCATTTTTGTTAAAAAACAGACAACATATAAAGTTGGTTTTAAATAACTTCTTTGAGGGTTATCTCTATGAGACAGGTTGGAGTCGTTCAGTGATAGAGGGAAAACCTGTGGATAAAGAGGGCAATGCTTTGCCTTGGATTTCTATCCCAACCATTGAGTTATTAAAAGAGAAAGATTTATCTCAACTTTTTGTGTTTGAGTATGGTGCAGGAAACTCCACTATTTGGTTTTCTAAAAGGGTAAAAAAGATTGTAAGTATTGAACATGACAAAGAGTGGTTTGGATTTGTTCAAAAAATGATAGATGCTAAAAATAGCAAAATTTATTTTAAAGAGTTAAGTTATGGAGGAGATTATGCTCGTTCTATTTTAGATTATAATGAGGTTGATATTGCTTTAGTTGATGGCAGAGATAGGGTTAATTGTGCTAAAAATTCTGTGACGCAACTTTCATCAAAAGGGGTTATTATATTGGATGATTCTCAAAGAGAGAATTATCAAGAAGCCATTGAGTATATTCAATCAAAAGGATTTAAATCGTTAAACCTTGTGGGTATGAATGTTGGAAGACCTATGAGAAAAGTAACAACAATCTTTTATAGAGATAATAACTGTTTGGGATTATAATTTGAAAGTATTGCTTATAACCGACTTATATCCAAAAGATAGTAATCATTCTATCAAAGAGACATCATGGGCAATACATGAATTGGTTCGAGGATTAAGCTCTTATGGAATAGAGATTGTTAGAGTTTTAAGACCTGTAGCAGAGGTAAAATGGAGACAATTTAGGCGTAATCGTGTTAACTTTATAAATGAGATAGATAATATTCAAGTGGAAACAAAATCTTTTATTAATATTCCTAAAAGAGGATATTTTTTTACAAAAAGAGATTTGGAATATTTTTCTATTTTATTAAATGATATAGACTTAGTTGTTGCTCATTTAAGTAATGGAGCTAATATCGCATATAAGTTAAATAAAATTTTTAAAAAGCCCTATATTTATGTTTTCCATAATAGTGATTTAATACATATAGAAAAAAATAGAGAGGTTATTGCTCATGCTCAAAATATTTATAGTCGTTCTTGGGCATTGAATAGATTGCTACATAAATCAAATATAAGTTCAGATGGTATTGTCTTTTCTGGTATTGAGAAATCATTAATTACTCCTTTTCGTAAACATGATAATAAGGAAGTAAGAATTATCAGTGTTAATCTTTTGCAAAAACTTAAAAATATTGATATAACCATCAAAGCTTTATCTTTTTTACAAGAGTATGATTGGTACTATACAATTATTGGAGATGGAGAAGAGTATGAAAATCTTAATGGTTTAATAAGAGAGTTAAAATTAGAGCATAGAGTAAAACTATTAGGATTTCAAAAAAGAGAAAAATGTATAGAGGAGATGAAGAAATCAGATATATTTGTTATGCCAAGTAGTCCAGAAACATTTGGATTGGCTTATTTAGAAGCAATGGCTTCAGGATGTTTGGTTATTGGGGCAAAAGGTTGGGGGATTGATGGTTTAATAAAGAATGAAGAAAATGGATATTTGGTCACTCCACGCAATATTGAGGAATTAAAAAGTATTTTTATTAAAATTTTTACCGAAGAACAATTCTCTATTTATCAAAAGAGTTATGAGACAATTAAAAGATATACTTTAGAGAATGCTCAAAAAAATTATGTAAAGATTATCTATAAAAACAGAAGCAATAGAGAAAAATATAGAGCATTTTGTAAAAAACAAACCATACCAATATTTTCTCAACCTTGGTGGTTAGATAGTGTCTGTGGAAAAGATAATTGGGATGTCATAATTATAGAAAAAGGTGGCAATATTGTAGCTACAATGCCACTTTTTTTAAGAAAAGGAAAATTGAATACAATAATCATAAGCCAACCATTATTAACTCAGACTTTAGGTATCTATTTTAATTATCCAAAAAATCAAAAATATTATAAGAAACTCTCTTTTGAAAAAGATATAGTAGAAAAAATAGTCAAGAAATTACCTTTATTTAATATATTTTCGCAATCTTTTAACTATGAGCAGACAAATTTTTTACCTTTTCATTGGATTGGATTTGATATACAAGTAAAATATACCTATGTTATTGAAAAAATCTCTATAGATGAATTGGAAAAAAACTTTGAAACAGATATAAGAAGAAGAAGAAAAAAAGCAGATAAATTAGGGGTTAAAGTTTATGAAAGTGATGATATAAAAAAGTTTTATGAATTAAATAAGATGACTTTTATTCGACAAAATAGAGATATACCTTATAGTTTTGAATTTATAGAAAAATTATATTTAAAATCTAAAGAAAACAGTGCTTGTAAAATATTTTTTGCTAAAGATGCTGAAAATAATATTATTGCTGGAAATTTTTTGATTTATGATAAAAATACAGTCTATTATCTAATGGGGGGAATAGACCCAAAATATAAAGATATGGGTGGTATGGATGTTGTGTTATATGAGAGTATTAAGTTTGCACTTCAAAGTGGAAGAAAATTTGATTTTGAAGGTAGTATGGTAAAGAGTATTGAAAAATATTTTAGAAGTTTTGGGGCGATTCAAAAACCATACTATACTGTTTATAAGAATAATTCCAAATTATTAAAAATAAGAGAGTGCATTAGGGGTATAATCAAATGATAAAAATTAAAATCCCAAACAACAATATCCCTGAAAGAAGATATATTATAGGTATACTCTTTAATGAGTTTTTAGGGTTAGATTTTATTATAGAAGTAGGCTCAAGTGATTATGAGATTACTTTACCCAATAAAAAACAACTCATTATAGAGGATACTTTTTTTAATAAATACCATCAAGATTTAGAATATTTAAAATTAGAAAATATTCCCAAAGATATTTATAAATTGGATATTTTTGCACGAAGTTTTTTTATGCTAACAAGATGGGAAGAGTATGTCAACAAAAACAGAGACAGTCATAATAGATTTCCTGCAACAGAGAGTTTAGCGTATAAGCAGGGGTTTTTAGATAGACCTATTGTTAATGAAGAGTTAGAAAAGTTAAAGAAGAGACTTTTAGAACTTGATGGTAGTTTAAAATTTAAAAAAAGAGAGTTTGAGTTTATTTTAACACATGATGTGGACATTGCATATAAATATGGAAATAAAATATCTATGCTAAAAGAGTTGGTTATCGATTTAGTAAAAAGAAAAAGTATAAAGCTTTTTTTTTATAATTTGAATATACAAATAAAATATTTATTAAAATTAGAAAAAGACCCTTTTGATACTTATGATTATCTAATGGATCTAAGTGAAAAAGTTGGAGTTAAGTCTTATTTCTTTTTGCATTCAAGTAGTGATACAAAACAAGATATAAATAATGATAAATATATTAAGAAAATTGTAGATAAGATAAAGAAAAGGGGACATTTTTTAGGTTATCATCCTGCTTATAATGCTTATAATCATTTAAAGCTTTTTATACAAGATAAGGAGAAGATAGAAGATATAATAGAGGATAAATTAACTTTTGGAAGAGCACATTTTTTAAGGTTTGAAGTTCCTACTACTTGGCAAATATGGGAAAATGCTAAAATGGAATGGGATAGTAGCTTGAGTTATGCTGATAGAGAGGGGTTTCGATGTGGAATTTGTTATCCGTATAGTGTATTTAATATACTAACAAGAAAGAAACTAAACTTAAAAGAGAGACCTTTAATTGTAATGGAGGGTAGCTTTACAACTTATCAACCAAATATTAAACCAGAAGATATGGAGATAAAAATAAAAAAATTGATTGATGAGGTAAAAAAATATAATGGAGAGTTCGTTTTTCTTTGGCATAATAGTAACTTTAATGGAGCATGGGGAAACAATTTTGGGTATTTATATAATAAGGTTTTAAATGAAAATACTCTATCTAATTAACTATAATCTCAATGAAAATAGTGGTGTCATTAATAAAATTAGACAACAGGTTTGTGAGTGGAAGAGAAATAATAGTGTATATCTGTTTTCTATTAGTAACTTTACTCTGTATGATGCCGATTTTAATATTATTTCTAAAAAAGAAAACTTTCCACTATTTTTAAATCGAAAAGGAAAAATTTTTACTTTTTTAAGATTACTTTATAGCTCATACAAATTGCCCAAAATAATTCAAGATATTCAATTTGATATGATATATATGAGATATCTATTGTATATGCCATTTTTGATTTCTATCATAAAAAAATACAAAGTTATTATGGAGATAAATTCTGATGATATTTTGGAGTATAAGTTAGGTTCTAAATTGACATATTATTATAATCTTTTTACACGAGACAAAATTTTAAATAATATGAATGGATTTGTTGCTGTTAGTGATGAGTTAAAAGAGAAATTTTTGCACTATAAAAAATCTATAAAAGTTATTGCAAATGGAATAGATAGTAAAAGTTATCATTATAGATTAAAAATAGATACGATTAAACCAACATTGGTTTTTATAGGTTCACCCAATCAATCATGGCATGGTATAGATAAAATTGAAAAGATGGCTAAATATTTTAGCAAATATCAATTTTATATCATTGGTATCTCTAAAAAAGATACGCATAATATAAAATATCTTGGCTATCTTAAAAATGAAAAAGCAACAGAGATAATCTCTCAATGTGATATTGGTATAGGAACACTTTCTTTATATCAAAAGGGTTTAACTGAAGCTTCACCACTCAAAACAAGACAATATTTTGCTTGTGCTTTGCCTGTAATCTATGGGTATAAAGATACAGATATTCAAGAGGATATTGATTTTGGTTTACAATTGGAAAATTGTGATAACAATATGGATTATAAGAAGATAGAAACATTTGTAGAAAAAGTATATAAAAATGAATTTTATAGAAAAGAGGCTCGTAGATTTGCTGAGGATGTATTAGATTATAGGATAAAAGAGAAAAAGAGAATCTCTTTTTTTGATAAGGTTCTAAACGATGATTAAAAAGATATTTTTTGTTGCCAATGCAGAGTCCATACATACAGCTAAGTGGATTGATTATTTTATTGATAGAGAATATGATGTGTATGTTGCAACGTTTACAAAAGGAAATAAAACTAAATGTAAAAATATTTTTTATCTCTCTTCTAATGGTGTCAATAAGCATGGTGGGAATTATCACTATTTATTTAAAATAGATGCTCTTTCAAAGTTATTTAAAAAAATTAAACCTGATATTGTAAATGCCCATTACAGTTATAGTATGGGATTGATCTCACTACTTGCGATTAAATGGGCAAAAATAGATACACAATTTAGTGTGGTGTGTCATGGAAGTGATATTTTAGATTTACCCTATACATTTTTTGATAAAATCAATCAATATGTATTAAGAAATAGTGATAAAATTTTTGTGGTTTCTGACCAAATAAAAGATAAAATAGAAGAGTTTAATATTGATATGCAAAAAGTTTTTGTAGGTCAGTATGGTATTGATATAAATGCTACTCAAAACGTAAAAAAAGATATAGATATTTTATCTAATAGAGCCTACAATAGTAACTCAAATATAGATTTTTTATTAAATATATTAGAAGAGTATAATAAAAAAGATTTAAAAATCGTTTTTGTCTTACCCCTTATATCTGATTTAAAATTAAATGAGTTCAAAAAGAGATATCCCAATATTGAGTTTTATGCAGAAGTAGAATATCAGAAAATGATAGAACTTTTAAATAGAAGTCGAGTCTATATTAGTGCTACTAAATCGGATGGAACAGCACTCTCTTTACTTGAGGCAATGTCATTAGGTACGATTCCTTTGGTATCTAATATTATATCCAATAGAAGTTGGATAGTAGATAGTATTAATGGGTATCTATTTAATGGAAAAGATGATTTCTTAAAAAAATTGGATTGGATTTTACATTTAGATAATACTAAGTGTTCTGAAATTCAGACTTTAAATAGTGAACTTGTTGATAATAGAGCGAATTACAGTAAACAGATGAAACAGATAGAGGATTTTATACAATGAAAATATTAACAATCTTAGGGGCAAGACCCCAATTTATCAAGGCAGGGACAGTTAGTCGAGAGATAGCAAAATATAATGATATAGATGAGATTATTGTTCATACGGGGCAACATTATGATACCAATATGAGTGATATATTTTTTGAGGAGATGAAGATACCTAAGCCCAACTACTTTTTGGGAATTGGTGGTAAAACTCATGGGGCAATGACTGGGCAGATGATGGAGAAAATTGAAGAGGTGGCTTTGAGGGAAAAACCCGATTGGGTATTGGTTTATGGAGATACCAACTCCACTTTGGCTGGGGCATTGGTTGCGAGTAAACTTCATATTAAGTTGGCACATATTGAGGCAGGTTTGAGAAGTTTTAATATGAAAATGCCCGAAGAGATTAACCGTATTTTGACCGATAGAGTGAGTAACATTCTCTTTTGTCCCACCAAAACTGCCGTTGATAATCTAAAAAATGAGGGGTTTGACAGCTTTGATTGCAAGGTAGTTCACAGTGGAGATGTGATGTATGATGGGGCATTATTTTATAAAAAATTGGCGAAAAAGCCTCCCTATAAGATAGAAGATAACTTTATACTCTGCACTACTCATCGGGCAGAAAATACAGATAATGAAAATAGACTCAAGAGTATCTTTGAAGCCTTAAATGAGATAGGAGAGGAGAGAGAGATAGTTTTACCATTACACCCTCGAACTAAAAAAATAGTTCAGGCGTTGAATATAGATACTCAAAATTTGACCATTATTGAACCTGTGGGGTACTTGGAAATGGTATGGCTGATTGATAACTGTGCTTTGGTTATGACCGATAGTGGGGGTTTACAGAAAGAGGCATACTTTTTTCAAAAACCTTGCATTACCCTAAGAGATGAAACGGAGTGGGTGGAGCTTGTGGAGCATGGATTTAATATTTTGGTGGGAGCAGATAGGGAAAAAATCATGGAGACCTATAAAAATCACGCTTCACTCTTTACACTTCACTCTTCACTAAACCTATACGGTAATGGAGATGCAAGTAAAATAATTATTGAGAAGTTGAGATAGATGTATTTAGCCGAACTCTTTTATCAAAAGATACTCAAAAAAGAGCCACCCTATTATGCCAAATACTCCCTATGGCTCATTATTTGGAAACCTCTGCGTAAATATCTCAATGTGGTAATTATTCCCAATGTTCCCTTTTCCAATTTGAGGGTAATACTCTATCGTTTAATCGGTTTTAATATTGGTAAAAATGTCTTTATTGGAATGAAGTGCTATTTAGATGATGTGGCTATCGGTAAGACTATTATCGAAGATGAGGTGGTTATCTCCTATGGGTGTTATTTTGCTTGTCACGGTTTAAATCAAGGACATACCCCCATTATTATTAAAAAGGGTGCCTATATCGGAATGCAATCTAAATTGATTTCAGGAAAAAATGGGATAACCATTGGGGAAAATAGTACCATTGGAGCAGGAAGTTTGGTTAATAGAGATGTTCCAAAGGGTAGCGTTGCTGTAGGGGTTCCCATAAAAATTTTGGATAGAGGTGTAGAGAATGAGTAAAATAAAACGGTTGATTATTATCAATCAATATATAGGTTCACCTCATCATGGCATGGAGTATCGCCACTACTATTTGGCTAAAAATTTAATTGAGCTTGGATATAAGGTAACACTAATCTCGGGTTCATACTCTCATCTCTTCTCCACCCCACCCAGTGTGGATAAAAGTTTTAAAAGGGAAAAGATAGATGGTATCGAATATATTTGGGTAAAGCTTCCAAAATATAACTCCTCAAAATCCATAGGTAGGATATGGAACATGCTCTATTTTGCAGGAAAATTAAACTTTTTAAAAGAGATAGAACCTGCTCATATTCTCGTCTCTTCCCCCTCACTCTTCCCTATTAAATATGGTTATAGATTGGCAAAAAAATTCAAAACTAAGCTTCTTTTTGAGATAAGGGATATTTGGCCTTTGACACTTATTGAGCTATCTAATCTCAAACCTACCCATCCCCTCATAAGATTTATGAGAGGGTATGAAGTGTTTGGCTATAAAAAATCGGATAAGATTATCTCCCTGCTTCCCAATGCCAAGGAGCATTTTTTAAAACATGGTATGGAGAAGGAAAAATTTGTCTATCTACCCAATGGCATTGAGTTAAACTCTTCACCCAAAGCTCAACTACCCAAAGAGATTTTGGAGCAAATTCCCAAAGATAAATTTATTATTGCCTATAGTGGTACGGTTGGAATTGCCAACAATTTAGACTACCTCGTAGAGGTTGCCAATCTATTGAGAGATAACAGTGACATATTTTTTATAATTTTGGGGCAGGGTGGAGAGAAAGCTCGATTACAAACCAAAGTTGATGATTTAAAATTGAAAAATTTTCTCTTTTTAGACCCTGTAAGTAAAGAACAAGTGGGCAGTTTCTTGGAGCTTATTGATGTGGCGTTTATCTCGCTACTTCCTGAAAAGATTTTTAGATTTGGAGTGTCTCCAAACAAGGTTTTTGATTATATGTATGCTAAAAAACCGATTATTTGGGCGATTGAGGCTGGGAATAATTTAGTCCAAGAGGCTAATTGTGGTGTGAGTGTGCCACTGGATAAAACAGGAGAGTTAAAAGATACTATTGTGAGACTGCAGGGACTTTCTTCACAGATGCTTAAGAAATTAGGAGAAAATGGTTATAATTTTGTCATCAAGAATCACTCCTATCATGAGTTGTCAAAAAGATTAATAAAAATAATAGAGGAAGAAGATGTTTAAAAGTGAAAATTTAGGTTGGAGAGAGTTGGGTATCTTGATGTTGATTGCCTATCTCTTTAGTTTTGCAGTACGTTTGATTTGGGTATGGCAGTTTAAGGATAATCCTAGCTTTTATTGGAACGATCAGTTGATGATTAATACCAATGATGGTTATTTCTTTGCTTCCGCAGTGGAGTATCTGCTTAATGGTGCACATGCGGATAATCCACGGGTACACATTGCCATTGACAGTTACCCTGGGATGGTCTATGCTTCCTATCTGTTGGCAAAATTTACTCCCATGTCATTGGAGACTACCATTCTCTATGCTCCTGCTATCTTCTCTTCGTTGGTGGTGATTCCTATTATCTTAACAGGTAAACTTATTAAACTTCCTTGGGTTGGTTTTTTTGCAGCTCTTTTCGGATCGATTGCTTGGAGCTATTATAACCGTACCATGACAGGTTATTATGATAGTGATATGTTCTCGGTACTGCTTCAGTTCAGCACGCTTTATTTCTTTCTTTTAACCCTCTACAACAAAGAGAGCAAAACAGTACTTTTTTTGAGCATTGCCTTGATTCTCTATCCGCTCTTTTATCCACAGGGGTTGAGTCTGATCTATGCGACGTTTATTCTTTGGGTACTCTATCAACTGATCTTTCAGAGGGATGAACCCAACAGTTATCTTTTTATTGCCATTGCCTCCATTGCACTATGGATGATTCCTATTCCTCTAAAGTTGCTTATTGTCTTGGTGCTCTTTTTTTCCATTGAGAAGATTGAGAATCGCCTAGATCGTCAAAAACTCTTCTATATAGCCTTGGTATCAATATTTCTATTTTTTCTCTTTGGTAATGTTTTTGGGTTAATTTGGTCTAAAGTAATCACTTATACGGATCGAGGAGTTAAAGAGAGTGGATTGCATTTCTATCAAGTGATTCAAACGGTACGAGAGGCAGGAAGTATTCCTTGGGAGACTGTAGCAAATCGTATTAGTGGTGGGTATTTACCTCTGCTTTTTAGTGTGGTGGGCTATCTTCTCTTGGTATGGAAGCATCGCCCCTTTCTGATTGCACTACCACTGATTGGTGTGGGGATTTTTGCACACTGGGCAGGACTACGATTTACTGTCTATGCGGTACCTGTGGCTGCGTTTAGTGCGGTTTATCTCTTTTGGATTATTGCGGAGAGATTTGTACAAGGTAAAAAGGCTCAATACACCTTAGTGGCACTTTTGACTGCGGGAGTGATCTATCCTAATATTATGCACATAGTTGGGTATAAAGTTCCTACTGTTCTAAATAAGTCAGAGGTTCAAGATCTAGAAAAGCTTAATAAATTATCCTCATCAAAAGATTATACTTTAACATGGTGGGACTATGGATATCCAGTATGGTTTTATGCGGATACTGCAACTTTAATTGATGGTGCAAAACATCATAATGACAACTTTATTATCTCAACCATTCTCTTTTCAGATTCTCCCCAGCAGGTGGCAAACCTAAGTCGTTTGGCGGTAGAGACCTATGTGGATAGTAACTATTCGGTGGTTGCGGATCGGTTATTTCAAGATACCAATCCCAATCAGTTGTTAGAAGATTTGAAAAATCCTGATTTTAAACTTCCTGCTAAAACTCGAGAGGTTTATCTCTATATGCCTTATCGTATGATGCGTATTTTCCCTACGGTTGGAGTTTTTGGTAATTTAAATCTCAAAACAGGGCATAAGAAGCGTAATATTGTCTTTTATCCGACCCGTATAGCCAAGCAGAGTGGTTCTCAGGTGATGTTTGCCAATGGGATTGTTTTTGATATGGCTCGAGGTATTTTACAGATGGGGAAACAGACGCAGAAGGTTTATAAATTTGATATGGTCTCTTATCGTCCCGATGGAAAATCGGTAAAACAGTCAGAGTTAAAGCACATTGATGGCACCTATGCGGTGGTTTACCTTAAAAGTTATGGCAGTTTTGTAATTATGGATCGCAAAACTTATGAGAGTGCGTATGTTCAGATGTTTATGCTCGATAATTACGATAAAAATCTCTTTGAATTGGTGGTCTCATCACCTTATAGTAAGATCTTTAGAGTGAAGAAGTAGGTAAAGATGAGTGCTGGGGGGCAGAGGATTAAGAGAGTATTTGATTTTGTCTTGGCGGTGATTGGTATTGTCCTGACATGGTGGATTATGGTGATTGCTTTGGTTGTAGCCTCTTTTGAGACACGAAGTTTTGGGCTCTTTATGCAAGAGCGTATTGGACGTGATGGTAAGCCTTTTAAGGTTTTTAAGATTAAAACCATGCGACCCATTACGGGGGTAGAGACAACCATTACTACTGCCAATGATATGCGTATTACTAAAAGTGGTAAGTTTTTTCGAGATACTAAGATCGATGAACTCCCTCAGCTTTTTAATGTTCTTTTCGGAGAGATGAGCTTTGTTGGACCTCGTCCTGATGTCGCGGGATATGCCGATAAGCTAGAGGGGGAGGATCGTAAGGTTCTCTCTATTCGTCCAGGGATTACAGGACCTGCTTCGTTAAAGTACAAAAACGAAGAGCAGATCTTAGCCCAACAAGCGGACCCAAAAAACTATAATGATACGGTCATTTGGCCTGATAAGGTTAAAATTAATCGTCACTATATAGAAAATTGGTCTTTGAAAAAAGATATTGAGTATATTATAAAAACCATACGAGGATAGCCCATCATGCAGCGAATTTTTTTATCCCCCCCCCACATGAGTGGCAAAGAGCAGGAGTATATAGCAGAGGTCTTTAAAAGCAATTATATTGCACCACTTGGGGCATTTGTTAATCAATTTGAAGCAAGTATCAAAGCCCATACAGGAGCTTCGCATGCTTTAGCACTCTCTTCAGGAACGGCAGGCTTGCATTTGGCACTTAGGGTTTTAGGGATTGGTAAGGGAGATCTAGTATTGGCTTCAACCTTTACCTTTATTGGATCTGTTAATGCGATTCTTTACCAAGGGGCAGAGCCTGTATTTATCGATAGTGATGAGAGTTGGAATCTCTCTCCTACACTTTTAAAACAAGCGATTCATGCACTTCCTCAAAAACCAAAAGCTTTGATTCTCACGCATCTCTATGGTCAGGTTGCCAAGCTTGATGAGATTGTAGCCATCTGTAAAGAGGAGGAAATCTACCTTATAGAGGATGCAGCAGAGTCGCTTGGTGCCACGTATGGTGATCAGCAGAGTGGTACATTTGGTGATATGGGGGTTTACTCCTTTAACGGGAATAAGATTTTGACCACATCAGGAGGTGGAGTCTTGGTGAGTGAGAATGAAGCGTGGATTGAAAAAGCCAAATTTCTCTCTACCCAAGCTAAAGAGCCTTTTTTACACTATGAGCACAAGGAGTATGGTTACAATTATCGTATGAGCAATGTTCTAGCCGCCATTGGGGTGGCACAGATGGAGGTCTTAGCAGAGCGAATCAAGAGAAAACGGGAGATATTTGATTTTTATCGTACGCAGCTCTCTGGGGTTAACGGGGTATCGTTTATGCCAGAGATTAAAGGGAGTCGTGGGAATCGTTGGCTTACGACATTAACCTTTGAGCATCAGGATCCGCGTAAAATTATCGAGGCGTTAGAGTCGGTCAATATCGAGAGCCGTCCACTCTGGAAGCCCATGCACCTACAGCCACTCTTTAAAGGGGCAGAAGCTTTTGTAGATGGATACAGTGAAGAGCTTTATGCACGAGGGATCTGTCTTCCGTCGCCTACAGCAAGTAGTAATGAGGAGCTTCTACGGGTCGTAGAGGTGATAAACGACCAATGCTCTTAGAATTTTTTTTTCAACCCACGAGTAAGAAACGGATTCTCTTTTTTGTGGTGTTGGATCTTTTAATCTCTTTAGCTACCGTGGTGCTTGCGTACCTTTTGCGATTTAATTTCTCTATTGTTCCTACGTTTTATGACTCTATGATTGCGATGTTAAGCGTTTTGCTTCCTTTGAAAATTGCCGTTTTCTTTGTTTTTAAAATCTATCATATTGCATGGCGTTTCTTTGGATTAAGTGAGTACAAACGAATTATCTTAGCACACGTGGTTACTTATGGACTCTTTACTCTAATCTATCTGCTTTTTACAGATTACTTTGCACCATTTCCTCGATCAGTGATTGTGATTGATATGTTTTTGTCAATCTTTTTTATCGGTTTTTTACGCATTGCTAAACGGCTCTATCTCGAGAATAATCGGGTTAACAATCAATCTAAGATGTTGATTGTAGGTACCACTGATCGTGCGGCAGATATTATCAAAAGTGCTCTGCGTGGTGAGATTGATTATCATCCCATGGCGGTGGTCTCAGAAGATAAAGATACCATTGGAACGTACTTTTCAAATATTCGAGTCTATAACCGATCCATGATGGAGACATTGATTGGAGAGTTGGAGATAGAGATGGTGGTTATTGCCGAAAAGCTTGCTCAGAATGAGTTGGATAGACTCTTTAGAGAGCTACGGGCATTGGGGGTCAAAGAGATTAAGGTGGCTCAGATCTTTCAAGACAATAAAACCACCCTTGCCGATATCTCGATCGAAGATCTCTTGGCACGGAAACCTCAAGATTTAGACAGAATTAGCATTGCCAATTTTATTGCAGGAAAAGTGGTGCTCATTACAGGTGCAGGGGGGAGTATCGGGAGTGAGCTCTCTCGTCAGGTAGAGCAGTTTGGTGCTAAGCAGATTATTCTTTTAGACAACAGTGAGTTTAATCTCTATGCGATTAATGAGGAGCTAGATGCCAACAAAACAGTCGCGGTGATGCAAAATGTTCAAGAGCGAGCAATGATTGAGCAGACTTTCGCACGTTATGAACCTGATATTGTCATTCATGCCGCTGCGTATAAGCATGTACCGCTTTGTGAAGCCAATATTAAAGAAGCGATTTTTAACAATGTTGTGGGAACCAAAAATGTAATGGATCTCTCGATTAAGTATGGGGTTAAGAAGGTGGTTTTAATCTCTACCGATAAAGCGGTACGTCCGACCAATGTGATGGGAACTACCAAGCGGATTTGTGAACTCTATGCTCATGCCGTGCCTTCAGGGGAGACGGAGATCGTCGCAGTACGTTTTGGGAATGTGCTAGGGAGTTCAGGTTCGGTAATTCCCAAGTTTAAGGCACAGATTGAGCGGGGAGAGAACATTACCGTAACACACCCTGAGATTACCCGCTACTTTATGATGATTCCCGAGGCGTGTCAATTGGTACTACAAGCGGCTTCGATTGCCAAAGGGGGAGAGCTCTTTATTTTGGACATGGGTGAACCCATTAAGATTGTGGATTTAGCAAAACGGATGATTGAGCTTTCAGGTCGGGAGGATATAGAGATTGTCTTTACGGGTCTTCGAGCTGGAGAGAAGCTCTATGAGGAGTTACTTATTGATGATGCGGATCTTAAAACAGAGTACGAATCGATTATGGTTTCACAAAATCCTCCCGTTGAGTATGATGCCTTGCTTACAAAGATAGAAAAATTGCTTAATGCCCATGAGCAAGAGGCACTAAAGATACTCAAGGAGATTGTTCCTGAGTTTCATCATCAATCTAACGCAAAGGGGTAAATGTGCAGATTTTAGAGATAGCCAAAGAGGTATTTCGTATTGAATCAGAAGCCATTATGGCATTAAGAGAGCAGTTGAGTGATGATTTTAAAGAGGCAGTAGAAGCCATTTTGGGATCTCAAGGAAAATTAATTGTCTCGGGAATGGGAAAATCGGGCATTATTGGTAAAAAGATTGCAGCAACCATGGCAAGTACGGGAACGCCCAGTTTTTTTCTTCATCCAGGAGAAGCGTATCATGGAGATCTTGGAATGATTGAGCCTGAAGATATGGTCTTATTAATCTCTAACTCAGGTGAGACCGATGAGGTTTTAAAATTGATCCCTTTTTTGAAGTCTCAAGGGAATACCATTATTGCCATGAGTGGTCATTCTAGCTCTACTTTAGCAAAGAATAGTACTTATCATCTTAATATTGCCGTAAAACAAGAGGCGTGTCCTCTTCAGCTTGCCCCAACGGCTTCAACCACGGCGACGCTGGTAATGGGGGATGCCCTTGCGATTGCACTGATGCGTCTAAGAGGCTTTGAGGCAAAAGATTTTGCTCAGTTTCACCCTGGTGGAAGTCTAGGGCGACGATTATTGACCAAAGTAGAAGATGTGATGCACCAAGAGCACCTTCCCATAGTTCATCCCAACGAGGGGGTAAAAGAGATTATTCAGCGTATCTCCGCGTCTAAGATGGGGCTGGTTATTGTTATGGAAGAGGGATCAATTTTAGGGATTATCACCGATGGTGATATTCGTCGAGCAATGGAGTCACAAGAGGAGGAGTTTTTCTCTTTAAAAGCATCATTATTGATGACACAAGATCCCAAAATGATTGAGCCCACCGCCAAGCTTATGGAGGCACAAGCGTTAATGTCCCGTTATAAAGTTAACTCCTTACTTGTTGGTTTTGATAAAAAATTACTCGGAATTGTTCAAATTTATGATTTGGGAATCTAAAATCAGCTATAATTTCTCTACTCATAGAGTGTTGATAAAGGAGGAATTTATCAATTTATTTATGGTTACCTAACAAAAGGAGTTGTAACATCAAATGAAAATAGAGAAAGTATGTATGATAGGATTGGGCTATATTGGTCTTCCTACCGCCGCAGTTTTGGCATCACGAAAAGTTCAGGTGGTGGGTGTAGATATCAATCAGGAAGCGGTTGATACCATTAATCGTGGAGAGATCCATATTGTGGAGCCTGAGCTAGACATTTTGGTTAAAGCTACAGTCAGTGAGGGCTATCTACGAGCCACCACCACTCCTGAAGAGGCAGATGCCTTTATTATGGCGGTTCCTACCCCTTTTAGGGGAGAGGATCATGAGCCCAATCTTGACTATATTGAAGCAGCAAGTCGTAGTCTTGCTAAAGTACTTAAAAAAGGAGATTTGGTCATTCTTGAGTCCACCTCTCCTGTGGGGACTACCGAGAAGATGGCAGCATGGTTGGCTAAAGAGCGACCCGATCTCTCTTTTCCTCAGGATAGAGCAGAGGAGTCAGATATTCGGATTGCATACTGTCCTGAGCGGGTACTGCCAGGGCATGTGATTCGTGAACTAGTAGAGAACGATCGTATTATTGGGGGAATGACCCCTGAATGTACGCAGGCAGCAAGTGCACTCTATAAGATCTTTGTTAAAGGGGCATGTATCCCCACCAATGCCCGCACCGCAGAGATGAGCAAGCTTACCGAGAATGCCTCTCGGGATGTGAGCATTGCGTTTGCGAATGAGCTCTCTATTTTGTGTGACAAGATGGGCATTGATGTTTGGGAACTTATTGCCCTTGCCAATCGACATCCACGGGTTAATATCTTACAACCAGGCTGTGGGGTAGGGGGGCACTGTATTGCGGTGGATCCTTGGTTTATTGTTAATGCTTTTCCCCATGATGCCCACCTAATGAAAACGGCACGAGAGATTAACGATGGTAAACCACTTTTTGTAATTTCAAAAGTAAAAGAGGCGATTAAAGATATTGATAATCCTAAAATTGCTTGTTTGGGATTGGCATTTAAGCCCGATATTGATGACTTAAGAGAATCACCTGCACTAGAGATTACCAAACAACTCTCTGATGAGATTGCGGGTGAGATTTTGGCAGTTGAGCCCAACATCAATGAGCTTCCTGCGGTACTTAAGAATCGTAAGAACATCACCTTACTTCCGTTAGAGGAAGCAATTGAATTGGCTGATGTGGTGGTTATTTTGGTGAAGCATAAAGCCTTTGTTGAGATGAATACCTCTTCTTTAGAAGAGAAAATACTCATCGATACTACAGGGCTTATTAGCATAAAAAGATGTTAAATTTGGATATAATTAAAGTATTAAAAGAAGAGATTGGTTTAATAAATGAAAGATAAAATAGCAGTAATTGGATTAGGATATGTTGGTTTGCCTCTAGCGCATGCGTTCTCTGCAAAGTATGAGGTGGTTGGATTTGATATTGCTCAGTGGCGTATTGATGAGTTGCGTTCAGGTTTAGATCGTACCTTAGAGTTGAGTGAAGTACAGGTTAAAGAGGCATTAGAAAATGGTATGAAGTTTACCAATAATCTTGATGAGATTGCTGATTGTAATATCTATATTGTTACTGTTCCTACCCCCATTGATAAGCATAAAAAACCCGATCTAACGCCTCTTATTAAAGCGAGTGAATCGATTGGAAAAGTCCTTAAAAAAGGAGACATTGTTATCTATGAGTCTACCGTTTACCCAGGAGCAACAGAAGAGGATTGTGTACCTGTATTAGAGCGGGTATCTGGTCTGAAGTTTAATGAAGACTTCTACTGTGGTTACTCTCCTGAGCGGATCAACCCAGGGGATAAGGAACATACGGTAACCAAGATTCTTAAAGTCACTTCAGGCTCTACCCCTGAAGTTGGAAAACGTGTGAATGATCTCTATGCGAGTGTGATTACGGCAGGAACCCATCTGGCTCCTTCGATTAAAGTGGCTGAAGCCGCCAAAGTGATTGAAAACTCTCAGCGAGATATTAATATCGCGTTTGTAAATGAGCTCTCTATGATTTTTAATCGTTTGGGTATCGATACCAATGCGGTACTTGAAGCAGCGGGTACCAAGTGGAACTTCTTACCCTTTAAACCTGGGCTTGTTGGTGGTCACTGTATTGGTGTCGATCCCTATTACCTGACCCATAAAGCACAAGAGGTGGGTTATAATCCCGAGATTATTTTAGCAGGACGACGGCTCAATGATAATATGGGACTCTATGTTGCCAATCAGGTGATTAAACTGATGATTAAAAAGGGTAAAAAGATTGAAGGTGCTAAGGTATTGGTACTGGGGATTACCTTTAAGGAGAACTGTCCTGATATTCGTAACTCTCGTGTGATTGATGTGATTCGTGAACTGCAAGATTTTGGTTGTGATGTAGAGGTAAGTGATTATTGGGCAGACCCTGAGGAGGTAGAGCGAGAGTATGGTTTAAAACTTCAAGAGGAGCCTGATACCAAGATGTATGATGCGGTGGTTTTAGCCGTAGCACATGACCGTTATAAAGAGATCTCTTTTGATGATAATAATCAGGTGATCTTTGATATCAAATCGATTCTTCCTAAGGCGGATGGGAGGTTGTAACCATTGAGAGAGCGTAGTCCATGGGAGGTTCAAAAATCGGTGCTCTATGCTCTTTTTTTACGGGAAGTTGCCGTACGTTTTTCTGCAGGAAAGCTGGGCTACTTCTGGGTTATTTTTGAGCCTTTAATGCAGATTTCGATCTTTGTTATGGTCAAAGTTCTGCTCTTTGGGAACAACTCGACACTGGATTATCCTGTCTTTATTACCTTGGGATTTATCGCCTTTAACCTCTTTCGGCACTTGGTTGATCGCTCTATGAGTGCTTTTAAGGCCAATAAAGGGCTCTATGCCTATAAGCAAGTTAAACCCATTGATACTTTGATTGCTCGTTTGCTGGTAGAGATTTTGGTAACAGGAATTATTGTGGTGGTTTTTGTTGGAGCAGGATTTTATCTTGGGGCAGATATGAATGTTGAGAATTTAGGCATGTTGATTCTTGGCTTTATCTGGTTGATTCTTTTTTCGGTAAGTTTTGGACTGCTTATTGGTATTTTGGGGCTCTTTTTTGATAGCTTTCAAAAGGTGGTTAAACTGGTGCTCTCGCCTTTGATGTTTGTCTCTGCCATTTTCTACTCGATGCAAGATATGCCCCAAGCACTGCAAGAGATACTCTACTATAACCCATTGGTGCATTTTATGGAGATGTTGCATGCAAATTACTTTTATGCACTCAATGATAACTTTGTTGATTATTCATATCTTCTAATCTGGACAATTGTACCGATGTATATCTCGCTTTGGCTTTATCAAAAGCTAGAAAAGGGTATCATCTCTTTATGATTGAACTACAAAATGTAACCAAATATTTCAGAACCACTTTAGGTAAGAAATATATTCTAAAAAACAGTTCATTTACTATTCCTGAGAATGTTAATGTTGGGATTTTAGGAAAAAATGGTGCGGGTAAATCCACGCTTATGCGGATGTTGGGGAAAATTGAGTTTCCCAATGAGGGCAAGATTATTTCAGATAAGAGTTTCTCTTGGGTGATGGGTGTTGGCGGTGGTTTTGAGAACAATATGACAGGTCGAGCCAATGTAAAGTTTGTCTGTCGTATTTATGGTAAGTCTCAAGAAGAGATCAACCGATCTATTGAGTTTGTCAAAGAGTTCTCTGAGCTAGGAGACTATTTTGAGATGCCCATTCGTACCTACTCATCAGGGATGAAGTCACGACTTACCTTTGGGTTAAGTTTGGCATTTGATTTTGATTATCTACTCATCGATGAAACCCTCTCTGTGGGGGATGCCCGTTTTCGTAAAAAATCCAAAGAGGCACTTATGAAAAAGATCGAGAGTTGTAATGTACTTTTGGTCAGTCATGATATGGGTACCTTACGAGACATCTGTGATGTGGGGATTGTCTCACACAATGCCAAGTTACATTTTTTTGAAGATATTAATGATGCCATCAAGATGTACGCATCAATCAATAAATAAATAAACAAGAGGTAGAGGATGAAAATTTTAAAAAATATACGTTTTTGGGTGCTTTTTCTCATCCCTTTTTTGGTAAGTGCTTTTTATGTTCTGTTTGTTCAGACAGAGCTTTATCAATCCTCTGCTACCGTATTGATTAAAGATCTCAAACCCACAGCTACCCCTTCTGATTTTTTATCGGCACTGGTACCTAATAGTACATCAAATATGCAAGATTCCAAACTAATCGAGAAGTTTATCTACTCTCAAGAGATGTTTAGCAAAGTGGATGAGAAGTTTGGATTAAGGCAGCACTACATGAGTGAAGCACTCGATCCTCTAGAGCGTCAATACAGCTTCTCCTCTTCTGAGGACTTTATTGAACTTTATCGTAAGCGGTTAATTATCACCTATGATGAGTTATCGAGTACCCTTGATATCTCTTTTTTGCATACCGATGCCAAGACGGCTAGAGAGATTTTAGAGTATATTGTGGTACAAGCAGAAAAGAAGCTTAATATGTACGATAAAGAGAATGGAAGTGAACTGCTTAATTTCTTAAAAAAGCAGGAGAAGCAGAATAAAAAGATACTCTTGAGCTCTATCGAGAAACTGCTTGCTTATCAGAATACACATAAAACCATTGATCCCTCAATGGATATTAAAGCTAAGAGTTCCATTCTCTCAACATTAGAGGGAAAAGTGATTCAAAAAGAGATCGAGTATGCCAATTTAAAACAGTATATGAACATCAATAGCATAGAGTTGCGTACGCTAAAAGGGGAGATACGGAGTCTCAAAAAGAAGTTAGAATCTATACGAAATGAGCTCTCAGGAAGCAGTAAAAAAGAGCTTAATGAGAACCTTTTTGAGTTTGAAACCCTTAAAAGTGATGTGGAGTTTAGTAAAGAGCGTTATAAACAGACATTGATTCAGTTGGATATGGCGATGATTCAAGCGACACAAAATGCTAAAAATTTTATTATTATTACCAAACCAACACTATCGGATGAGTACAGCTCTCCAAAGAAGGCAAAAAGCATCGTTACACTCTTTATGTTACTCTTTATGGTTTATGGTATTGTGAGCATGGTCTACAGTATTATTAAAGATCATCGAGACTAAAAGGAGGGATCAATGAGATATTATAAAATGGTGTTGCTATGGATGGTCTTAATAGAGGCTGGTTTTGGTATTGATGTTAGCTTAGAGAGTGTCTCTAATCGTTATGATCAGTTTAATGGAGCTAAGAGTTATTTTGGAAAGATTCTTTTTCAGGGAAAGTTTAAAGAGAACAAACAGCTACGTTATATTCCTGATTATCTTATTAATGTGAATGATCTTATCTCTGTTAAACTTTGGGGGGCATTTACTTATGAGGCGAAGCTTAAAGTTGATTCAAGAGGTAATATCTTTATTCCTCGGGTTGGAACCATTCACCTTTTGGGGGTGAGTAATCAAGATTTAGGGGATGTTATTGCCAAGAGTGTAAAGCGGGTTTTTAACAAAAATGTCTCTGTTTACGCCAATCTAGATACCTATCAGCCCATCTCCATTTTTGTAACAGGGGGCATTGTCAAACCTGGGCTTTATGAGGGGCTCTCTTCTGATTCGGTATTACAGTTTATCGATAAAGCAGGAGGGATCTTGGATGGTGAAGGGAGTTATCGAGATATCACACTTTTGCGGGGAAATGAGGTGATAAAAAGATTTGATCTCTATGATTTCTTGCTTCGTGGGAGTCTCTCTATGTTTTATTTTAAAAATGGCGATGTTTTAAAAGTCGGTACACTTAAAAATATTGTCGAGGTTGATGGTGCCGTACAGCGTCCATATATCTTTGAGCTCTCTACTAGCGAGATGTTGGTGAGTGAGTTGATGCAGTTTATTCTGCCCAATACCAATGTTACGCATTTTATTATTACCCGATGGTCTCAAGGGCGTGAAGAGATCAAAAAATATTCTCTATCTCAAAAAAACAGTGTTTGGATTCATAAAGGTGAGAAGATCACGTTTATCGAAGACTACTTAAAAGAGAACATTAGTGTGAGTATTGAAGGAGAGCATGCTAATTTACACACTTTGACCCTTCCAAAAGGGGAGAACTTAGAGCATCTGCTCTCCATGATTAAGACCACACCACTTTCGGACTTTTCTGCTGTTCAGCTTTTTAGAAGAAGTGTTGCTCAAAAGCAAAAGCAGTTAATAGATGCCAACCTCAGGGATCTTGAAGCACGAGTACTCACCACAGGTTCTGCCACCACAGAGGAGGCAAAGATCCGAAAAGAGGAGTCTGCTATGGTCTTGAGCTTTATTGATCGTGCCTCCAAAGTCCAACCAAAAGGGCAGGTAATCATTAACGAAAACAGTGATCTCTCTAAAATCATTCTAGAGGATGGTGATCGTGTTTTTATTCCTAAAAAGAGTCAAGTGGTGGTGGTCGAAGGTGAGGTCTCACTACCCAATACTCAGACCTTTGTTAAAGGGTATACTCTAGAGGATTACATTGAGTCCTGTGGTGGTTATAGCCCACGTGCCAATAGAGAAAAGGTCTTATTAGTAAAAAAGAATGGAAGAGTCATCACCTATAATGCTCGATCTTGGTGGGGAAATCATTCTTTTCAGATCGAAGCGGGAGATTCTATTCTAGTACTGGGTAAAGTGGACAGTAAAAATATTCAGATCACATCAAGTGTAACACAGATTTTATATCAGATTGCAGTGGGTGCTGCTGTTGTGTTGAATGCGTTTTAAATAGGGGAGAAGATATGACAAAAAAAGGGTTATATAAATTAGTAACGAGACCACATCTGTTTGTAAGGGATTATGTTAAGAAAAAGAGTAGGAAATTTGAATATTTAATTCCTAAAAAGAGAGTAAAGGGTAAGTATCAATACACAGTGGTTTCGGCTGTTTATAATGTTGATTTGTATCTTGATGACTATTTTAAAAGTTTGGTATATCAAACTTTAGATTTTAAAAAACATATACATTTGGTTTTAGTTGATGATGGCTCACCTGATAACTCTGCTGAGATTATTAAAAAATGGCAAAAAAAATATCCAAATAATATTACCTATGTAAAAAAAAAGAATGGTGGTCAAGCTTCAGCTAGAAATGTTGGCTTAGAGTATGTTAATACCGAGTGGGTTACTTTTATTGACCCTGATGATTTTGTGGATATATACTATTTTGAGACGATAGATAGTTTTTTATTAGCTAATAGTACTATTGAGTTTTCTATGCTCTCTTGTAATTTTTTGTTCTTTTATGAAAAGGGAGGGAAAATTAGAGATACGCACCCTCTAAGATATAAATTCAAAGGTAAAAGTATCGTCTCAGTTGATAATATGGAGGGGAAAATTCAACTCTCAGCTAGTACAGCTCTATTTCAAACCTCAATAATTAAAAAGCATGATTTGAAATTTAATAAAAAAATCAGACCAAGTTTTGAAGATGCTCATTTTGTAGGAAGATATCTATTTCACTCTCCGTCTGATTTATATGTTGCCTTTATTGCAAAAGCGAAATATTTTTATAGAAAAAGGGTGGCTTCTACCTCTACACTAGATACTGGGTGGCAGATGCCATCAGCTTTTGATGAGGTTCTTGAGTTGGGCTGTTTAGGGCTATTTAGAGAGTCGATAGAGTTAAAAGGTTATGTTACAAAGGAGATTCAAAAAACTGTTCTCTATCATCTTATATGGCAATTCAAAAAGATTGTAAATAACAGTTCAAGTATAAATTTTCTCTCTGATACTCAAAAAGATAGATACAAAGCATTATTAGAGGAGATATTTAGTTATATTGAGTTTGATACCATTGATAGTTTTAATCTTGCAGGAGCTTGGTTTTACCACAAAGTAGCCTTTTTAGGCTTCTATAAAAAAGAGGCATACCGTTATCAAATAGCTTATGTAGATTTTTATGATAGTATTAAAAATGAGCTAAAAATTAGATATTTTAGTTATTTTAATAGTACTCCGTTATTTACTGTAGATTCAAAAGAGGTTTTACCAACACATCTAAAAATAAGAAAACATGAATTTCTTGGAGAGTGGTTTATTAAAGAGCATATTGTTTGGGTTCCACTAGAAAAAGATAGTGGAGTCTTTAAGGCTTTGATTGATAACAAATTAACATATTTGAGTTTGGCGGGTAAACATCGTAGTAATGGTATTGATATAGAGACTATAAAAAATCACTTTAAACCTAAGCCTCTAAATAGTTCAAAGTTTCCTATATCTATTCGTTTTAAGAGAAAAATCTATCAGAGTAGTTTTTATGCACAAAAATTCAAAGATGCATGGTTACTTATGGATAGAGAGGCACAAGCTGATGATAATGCAGAGCATCTCTATCGTTATATACAAGCCAATCATCCAGATATCAATCTATTTTATATCATTAAACTAGAGTCAAATGATGCAAAGAGATTAAAAGAGGATGGTTTTAGATTAATTGATTTTGGCTCTATAGAGCATGAGGCGAGTCTGTGTTATGCAAAGCATGTTATCTCATCAGATGCAGTTAAGTATATTACCAACTATCTACCAAATAAGTACTATAAAGATACGCTCTCTTATAAGTTTACCTTTTTACAACATGGTGTTACTAAAGATGATTTGTCCGCTTGGTTAAATACTAAAGTGATTGACTGTTTTGTAACTACGGCTAAACCAGAGTATGACTCTATTGCACTTGATAACAACAAATATAAATTTACCACCAAAGAGGTTGTCTTAACAGGTTTTCCAAGGCATGATAATCTGATTAAAGAGAATCATACTAATAATAAATCAATTATGATAATGCCAACTTGGAGAGAGTATCTTAATGAGATTGATATAGGTGATGGTGATAAGTTTGCCAAAACACCCTATGGACAAGCGTGGATATCTCTACTTCATTCAGATTTGCTAAGAGATATAGCACAAAAAGAGGGCTATAGGCTACGATTTTTCCCTCATCCTAATATAAAAAAGTTTTTAGATATATTTGATATGCCAGAGTATATAGAGTTGCTAGTAGATTCAAAAGAGTCTATTCAGGTTCTCTTTCAGACTTCAGATATGCTTTTGACTGATTACTCCTCTGTGGCTTTTGAGATGGCGATATTACAAAAGCCTACTATCTATTATCAGTTTGACCACCAAGAGATTTTTTCAGGTGCTCACACTTATGAAAAGGGTTATTTTGAGTATGAAAAAGATGCGTTTGGTCCAATCTGTTATGACCAAGATAGTCTAAAAAAAGAGTTATCAGTCTTTATTGATAATGGAGAGGTCTCTACGCTATATAGAGAGAGAATGAAAAGTTTTTTTGCTTATCATGATACAGATAACTCTAAACGAGTTTTTGAGGCTATTGAGAGTTTATATCTACCAAATCTTAAAAAAATATCAGATGAAAAGTTGCTAAAATATGCAAAAGAGGCTTTAGAAGCCAAAGTATATAAAGCCATAGAGTGTCGTTATGAACTTTTGAAATCAAGAGAGATTGTGGTCTCTAATATCGATTTGATATTAGCTAAAGCCAAATTAAAATTAGGTAGAGTGGAGAGTGCCAAAGAGCTTTTGGATATGCACATAAAAGAGAATGGAGATAACAAAGAGAGTAGAGAGCTTAGTATATCTATAGAAAAGACTGAGACACTATTAAATGGTTTAGATAATAAAAAAAGAGCTATATTAATTAATGACAAAGAGGACTTTTACTCAACATTAACCTACAGTAATCTTTTAAAATGGTTTAAGAATAAAGAGTGGGATATTTTAAATGTAGCTACACAACTGATAGATAGAAGAGTTATTGTTAAAAAAGAGTTGGGGTATTTTTATTATATCTGTTTGGTTACAGCAAATATGATGGGTAGAGAGGAGGATGCACTATCCTATCTGCCTCTTATTAAAGAGTATTAGGATAAAGTAGTGTTAAATATTTTAAATAAAAAAAAGCCGATAGTTTTAGTTGATGAAGATATTGCATGGCTACAATCTTCATTGGCTACACTTATATCTCCTACACTATTTGTTGATGAGAAACATAAGCTTATTGAGGAAATCAAAGAGAGATATAGCAATCTGGATAAAGAGAGCAGATATACTATTGAATCATGGTTAAATGGTAGATATAAAACTTTTTTGGAAAAACTGCTAAGATATGATAAAAATATCCATAATGTGGTTGATTTTATCAATTATGCTTTTAGATGGGGTGTTGCAGGGGCTATTGCCCAAGATGTAGATTATGCCTATTATCTTTTAGAGCCTATTATAAAAAGAGAGAAGTTTAAAGATGAGCAGATATCATCTTATGCTTTTTTAACCTACGGTTCAGTTCTGTTTCACTATTTTAAAGATGCTTCGTTATCCAATAGAGAGTATCTATTTTTTGAAACGAAAAAGTCACTACTCTCCTCTTATAGCCTTGCTAAAAATGAGTATCTAAAAAATCGTTCAGCCTACTTTTTAACACAACTACACTCTATTTGGGAAGATTTCTCTACAGCAATTATCTGGTACTTTAAATCATTGGACTGTAGTGATTTGGTGCATGACCAGTTTAGTATGAGTTTTTCTCTTCTATTTAGAGATATCGATAGTGATATGGTTTTATCTTTTAATAATCTCAAGAGTATCTTTACTAAAGAGAGGGTAAAAAATAGATATTTTTGGCATTTTGTAAAAGGCAAACTTTCAAATAGTCTAGCAATTAATCATATCGATAGATTTGTATCTATGTTATCTATAGAGGATGAGAAAAAAATAGATAGTTGGGGAGAGGATGTAGAAAACTTTTTTAATACACTAAATGAGTATATAAATTTAGTCGTAGAGCCTTTAAGTAGTCATGATAGCTCTAAACTGCAATCTCTATACTTTAGCTCTGTTTTAAACAGTAGAGGAAAGGCAAAAGTACTCTTTCGTATGGCACAGATACAGAGGTTTTATACTCATGACTTAAGTAGAGCTATGCTGATGGTATCAGAGAGCAATGGACTCTTTTTTGATAGCGATAGATTAGATTTTATGAGCAGTATCTTATTGGAGGATTTTGAGTTTGAGATTAGAGAGATACTCAATAGTAGCAATAAAAGATTTAAAAACAGCTCAATAGATTTCTATCTCAATGAGAGAGATAGAAAAGTTGTAGCATGGAAGAGATTGGTAAAAGAGGGGGTTTTATCAGGTAGATTTGACGAAGAGATTGAGTTTTTGGAGTATATCAATGATAATACCCAAAATAGTCTATTACAGCAGGTTCTTATGAGCCGTTTGGCATATCTTTATTTTAAAGGAACAGCAGGTATATCCGAAGATGGATATATGCAACCTGATTACAAAAAGGCTTATAGATATTTTGGTAGATTAAAAGAGAGTAACCCTTTAGCAGATAAGTATCTACAGCACCCTAAACTATCTATCTATCTGGATATTGAGAAACCATCACCTATAGGGGAGAGTGGTTATCTACTTTTTGAAAAGAGAATGAGCAGTAAGCTTCTGATTGTATTCTCTTGTGCATACAGCTATATGCACTATACTCAACTAAGAGAGTTTTATCAAAAAAATAGACTCAATGTACTATTTATTAGCAACCCCTCTTTTAACTGGTATCATCAAGATGAGTGGGATAGAGTAGAGTCTATTATGAAAGAGGTTGTATTTAAGAGATTTAAAAAAGAGAATATTACAACCTATTTTGGAAGTATGGGTGGATATATGGCTCTAAGAGTGGCATTGACCTATGGATTAAAGGCAGTTGTGTTTAATCCTCAAATAGATTTAAATATATGGATAAAACATCGCCCTGTTATAGCTACGAGGTTAAAACCTTATGAGTTGGTACATATCCAAGAGTTTCCTATCTCATCTTTTGAGCGTACTCCTATTTATATTATGAGTAGCTCTTCCGTTGAGGATGTTGAGGTTTTTAAACTTTTAGTTGAAAAGTTTTCTATGTGTAAAAAGGGTCTATTTATTATAGAGAAGATACCAGATAGTCTTCACGCTGGGATTTTTGCAAAAGTTTATGCTGGTAATCAACAGAGTAGTATCATTAATATCTCAAACCTCTTAGATAGATACTCTTTGGATAAAAAGCATGAAAAGATACCATATAAAATTCCAAAAGAGATGACACAAAAGTTTTGGCAATATATAAATAGTAGTATGAGACTCAGAGTCATTATACAGATAGATGGAGGTGATATATACTCAGCAGGTGTAAAAGATAGTTTTGTTACAAAACCTACTCTATACTCTTTAGAAGATGAGATAGATAGATGATAAAACTATCCCTAATCATCCCCATAAAGGTAACCTTTGAAAATAGATTTTTACTCAAAAGATTAGCTAATCTAGCTAGTTTTTTTGCAAAATATCAAACCATAGAGTTAGTAGTAGTTGATAGCACTCCAAGTAGTAGATATAGAAAAAAGATATCAGATATAGATGGTATAAGTTATCACTATTTAAGTATGAGTGGTATATATTCAGCCTCAAAAGCAAGAAACCATGGAGCTAAAAGAGCCAATGGAGAGTATATTCTCTTTTATGATGTAGATTTAGTAGTCAAAAGTGATTTTATAGAAAATATATTCAAAGATATAGATGAGTTAAAACAAAAAGCCAAAGAGGCATTTACTATCTATCCATGTCTCTATCTATCTGAATCTAAAAGTAAGCTCCTATCAAAGCATCAAATGACAGATAAGCTCTTTGAAGAGATTAAACTTCGGTATCTTGAGGGTTTTAATGATGAGGTACTCTATTTGGCTGTGAATACATCGACTATCTTGGTATCAAAAGAGCATTTTTTTGATATTGGTGGCTATAATGAGGTCTTTAAAGGGCATGGGTATGAGGATTTTGAATTGATTCATAGACTCTATCTTGCTTATCCTATTGTCCAAAGAGCTGAGGATTATGCTCTTGATTTTAAGACACCTTTTCCTTATCATTATCAAGGTTTTCGACAATATTTTGCCTATTATGCCTTGCCCAATTTTTTTAAAGGGAACTATACGTTACACCTTTGGCATCCAAGACCTCTTACCAAAAAATATTATCGAAACCGAGAGATTAATTTAGAATATTTTTTGAAGTACTTACAAGAGAGTTTAAAAGAGAAAATGGATACTCCTATAAGGGATTATCATCAATTTATAGATGACTTAATGAATGAGTATGGTTTTAATGATAAAAAGTATTGTGGTTTAAAAGAGTTAAACCTTATTGCAAAGGCTCAAAAGCCAAAGTTTAATCTAAAACGTAAAATACGACGACGTTTTTTAAATTTACTAGAGAGACTTAAATGAAAAAGGTAGCTATAGTAGATATTTCTCGTTGGAAAAGAGCCAAGATTAAACCTTTTTTCCCTAATGAAAGCGTCTATTTTTTGTCTCATCAGAGTGATTTAGTTGAAGCATTTGAAAAGATTGTAATATGGGGAAGAAAAGAGTTTAATCGTATAGAAACATTTGCTAAGAAAAAGCATATTCCTATCTATCGAATGGAAGATGGTTTCATTCGTTCGGTCTCTTTAGGTGTAGATTTTTCTCAGCCATATTCGCTTATTATAGACAAAAGAGGTATCTATTTTGATGCAACACAAGAGAGTGATTTAGAGTATATTTTGTCTACTTATAACTTTGATGAGTCTTTGCTAGAGAGAGCTGAAAAAATACGTCAATACCTAGTAGAAAATAAGCTTTCTAAATATAATATTTATGATAATCGACCCATTGAAATAGACAATAAAGCGTATGCTAGAACCATTCTTGTAATCGGTCAGGTTGAGGGGGATGCCTCTTTGATTTATGGAGCCGACAACATGAAAAATTTGGAGCTTTTACAGTCCGTTAAAAGAGATAACCCCAATAGCTATATTATCTATAAGCCTCATCCCGATGTATTGACAGGAAAACGAGAAGGTAATATTGTAGAGAGTAGGGCATTAAACTATTGTCATCAAATAGAAAAAGAGGTAGGGATTGATGCTCTTTTATCGCTTGTAGATGAAGTACATACCATGACCTCTTTAGTAGGCTTTGAAGCTCTACTTCGGGGTAAAAATGTTGTCTGTTATGGTATGCCATTTTATGCAGGGTGGGGACTTACTATCGATAAGCTAAAGATAGAAAGAAGAACAAGGAAATTAAAACTACTTGAGTTGGTTGCTGGTACGTATATACTTTATCCTAAATATATAGACCCTAAAACCTTACAGTTATGTGAAATCGAGAGGGTATTAGAGGTACTCTCAAAAGAGAAAGAGCTTTATCATAATTCTCTATTGTATAGAGTCAAAATTAAAATAAAAAATTTTTTGACCATTAAATATTATGCCGTATTGCGTCATATACTAAAGGATTGATTCTATGTTGTATCTATCTATCTCCACCCCTCTCATAAAAAACAGTAAGAATTTTCTAGCAATAGAGAAAACCACTCCTTTAAAGGCAATGAAATACTTTTTTAAAAAAGCCACCTTTGTAGGGTGGGGTAGAAAAAAGTCGGGGCTTTGGGCTGAGAAGATGGCAAAGCTCACGGGTAATTCGTTTTTACTTTTAGAAGATGGCTTTATTCGCTCTTTTGGTTTAGGAGTTGAGGGGAGTCCGAGTTTTTCGATGGTTAAAGATGACAGAGGAATCTATTATGATGCTACAGCACCTTCTAAACTGGAACATATATTAAACCATTATGACTTTAAAAGTGACAGTAAGCTGATGCAAATAGCCAAAGAGGCAAGAGCTAAAATTATAGAGCATAAGATTTCAAAATATAACAACTTTAAAGAGGTAGATTTAACTTACTTGGACAATGGAAAAGCCAAAGTACTAATAGTAGCTCAAACCTATGGAGACAGCTCTTTAGAGTATGGCTTGGGCAATACCTTTAGTACCAAAACCATGATAGATGATGCCTTAACGTATAACCCTGATGCTGAGGTGTATGTTAAAATCCATCCTGATGTACTAAGTGGGAAAAAGCATTCAGACATTAAACCCCAAGAGATTCCAAAAGCCTGTCAGATTTTAGAGGGCAATGCCAACCCCATTGAGCTGATGGCGTATTTTGATAAAGTCTATACCAAAACATCGGGTATGGGGTTTGAAGCACTCTTACTGAACAAAGAGGTACACTGCTATGGTATGCCTTTTTATGCAGGTTGGGGTATTACCACAGACAAACAGCGTATAGATAGACGAACAAGGACATTAAACATAGATGAGATATTTGCAGGGACTTATATTTTATATACAGAGTACTATAACCCCTATCTAAAGAAAAAAACAGATATCTTAGAGACCATTGAGTACATTGCCAAACATAGGAAAGATAACAATGACTAACATAACCTACCCCTCCAACCAAGGAAAGCTCTACTTCTTTAACTTCTCTCCATGGAGAATGATGCAGATAGAGCCGTTTTTTTATGCACCCCATAACCAGAAATTTATCTGTAAAGATTTAGACGATGCTTTAGAAAAAGGCTTGTCAGCTGAGGGGTGTAATATCTTTATCTATGGCATTATAGAGTTTCCAGAGGTTGAAGCCTTTGCCAAAGAGCATCATATGACCATCTACCGAATAGAAGATGCCTTTATACGCTCGGTGGCATTGGGTTCTGGCTTTGCTAAGCCTTATTCGTTGGGGATTGACTCTCGGGGTATCTACTTTGACCCTCGAAAGCCTTCTGATTTGGAGTACCTTTTGGAAAACCATGAGTTTTCCGATGAACTGCTAGAGCGAGCCAAAAAGGTTCGAGCCGAAGTGGTGGCATCTAAGTTCTCTAAATACAACCACCTAGAACACTCCAGCATAGAGATAGACAAAGAGAAGTACAGTAAGGTTATACTTGTTACTGGACAAGTAGAAGATGACATGTCCATTAAGTTTGGAGCCTTTGGGCTAAACAACAGTGACCTTTTAGAGATGGTAAAAGAGAAGAACCCTGAGGCGTATATTATCTACAAGCCACACCCCGATGTACTCTCAGGAAACCGAAAAGGGCATATAGCCCAAGAGATTATGGATGCCTGTGCCAATGAGGTACAAACCATGATAAGCATTGACTCGTGCATAGCTGTAAGTGATGAGGTGCATACCTTGACCTCTGGTGCAGGGTTTGATGCCTTGATTCGAGGGAAAAAGGTACACACCTATGGTATGCCCTTTTATGCAGGGTGGGGACTCACCACCGACCATAGAATATGTGAACGAAGAACCAAAGTCCGTACCCTTGATGAACTCGTCGCTGCAACCTTGATACTTTTCCCACGCTACATCTCTCCTAAAACAGGAGAGTTCTGTGAAGTAGAGCAGACTTTGGCAGAACTAAAAGAGGAGCAAGAGAGGTATTTTAATGATCCTATCTATCGAGGATATGTAAATTTTAAGGGGTATATTTTACCCCGAGGAAGAAAGTTAATACGGGCACTTTTAAAGCCTTTTAAATTAAAGATTTAGGGGAGCTTATAGACAATATTCATCATAAAATAGTTGATCTGTTTGTTCATCTTTTGAAACCCTAGACTAAAACCACTGCGTTGGTTCATCTGTATCATAAGCTCTACTCCATATCCCAATCCATCATCACTGCTTTTGTTTTTGGCATATCCTGCTTTAGATTTAAACGCAACCGAGGCACTTAGTGGGATCAAATAGGAAGCAAAAAGATACGCAGAAGAGAAGTTTTTCTCCTCTCCTGTGGTTTGATTTTTCCCTTTATAAAAACTTTGAGAGTAGCCAAGATCGACTCCCCAATAGTCGTTATTGATATAGCTGTAGCAGAGGTGTAGGGCTTGGGTATTGTCGTAGTTGTCAATATTTTGATGAATCACACCCCCTTCAATAAAGCTGTTCCCCTTGGCAAGTATCTCTTTGAGTCGGTCATTACTAAGTAGTAGTAGTGGGGTTATAAGTAGAATCAGTGTAATTTTTTTCAAAGTATCTCCTTTCTTGATCGATTTTAAAAGTTGGATAGATTATTACGTTTTTTGGTCAGGACAAAGAGCATGGTTTTCCAGATGATCTCTAGCTCTAAAAGAATGTTCCAGTGTTTTATATAATAGAGATCATACATAAGTTTCTGCTGAGCATCAAGTTTTCCTGCTCCATACTGATATTTAATTTGTGCTAACCCTGTAATACCAGGTGCAACCACATGGCGTTGAGTATAGTGAGGAATAGAGCGTTGGAACTCTTTTGTCCAGATTTTACGCTCGGGTCGAGGACCCACAAAATGCATCTCTCCTTTGGCAACATTCCAGAGTTGAATAAGCTCATCGATTTTGGTATGACGAATAAAACGCCCCCATGGAAAGGTACGAGGATCATCTTCGCAGGCAAATTTTGCACCATCTTTTTCGGCATCAAGGGACATGGAGCGTAGCTTGATACAGCAGAACTCTTTTTCATCTTTACCCACACGTAGTTGACGAAAAAATAGAGGACCAGGAGACTCCTTGTTAATGCGGTATCGGCTATAGAGTATGGCTAAAAGGGTTGGAATTAAAAGTAGAAGAATACTAATGAAGTCAATCACTCTTTTTTGAAAATATTGCCATGGGGTATAGGGTTGAATGGATCGAATAAAGTGTTTATCGTGTTGATCTTCTTCGATAAGGCATTTGTGTAGATAGCGTTCTAAAAACTTCTCAATACTAAGGTATTCAATACCACAGTTTTCTAGTTTGGTAAGGTAGTTGAGTAGTTTTTCAGGAAGCACTGCTTTGGTATTGAGCACAATCAGTGAAGGTTTTTGTTGATCGAGTAGGTGATTAAGTTTTTGAATACATTGAGAGGGGGATTTGTCTCGATAACTTATATGGATTATCTGTTTAAAGTAGCGTTGGAGTCGCTCTTTTTCTATCTCGCTAAAACTGTATCTATCCCCTAAAATTATCATCTGCCCACTTATATTTATATCATAATTATTATTTTACATTAAGTAAGCTATAAAGGGGATGATAAACGAAATATTAATCCCTCTTAGGTTATAATTTGCCTTATTCTATTATAAGGCTAACAGATGATAACAACCCGTTTTGCACCCTCTCCAACAGGGTATTTACATATAGGGGGGCTTAGAACAGCACTCTTTTCGTGGTTATGGGCTCGGAAAAATAAGGGTCAGTTTCTATTGCGTATCGAAGATACCGACCGTGCAAGAAACTCAGAAGAAGCACTAGAAGCAATACTAAAGGCTTTTGATTGGGTCGGGATGAGTTATGATGGTGAAGTGCTCTATCAGTCGAAGCGATTTGATATCTATACCAAATATATTCAGCAGTTGTTGGATGAGGGCAAAGCGTATCGTTGTTACATGACCAAAGAGGAGCTCGATGCTTTGCGTGAGGAGCAGATGGCAAAGGGGGAGCGGACTCGCTATGATGGACGTTATCGTGACTTTTGTGGAACCCCACCTGAAGGCGTAGATCCTGTGATTCGAATCAAAGCCCCTCAAGAGGGACGCATTGGTTTTATCGATGGGGTCAAAGGAGAGTTCTCGGTCGATGCAAGCGAGGTGGATGACTTTATTATTGCCCGTGCCGATGGAAGCCCGACTTATAACTTTGTAGTCGCAATTGACGATGCTCTCATGGGGCTTACGGATGTGATTCGTGGAGATGATCATCTCTATAATACTCCTAAGCAGATTGTGGTCTATGAGGCATTGGGGTTTGATATTCCCAACTTTTATCATGTAGCCATGATTAACAATGAAGAGGGTAAAAAGCTCTCCAAACGTGATGGAGCCACCGATGTGATGGAGTACAAAACATTGGGGTACCTTCCTGAGGCACTTTTAAACTTCTTGGTACGTCTAGGTTGGAGTCACGGCGATCAAGAGATCTTCTCGATAGCGGAGATGATTGAGCTTTTTGATCCTAAAGATCTTAATAAGAGTGCTTCAAACTACAATCTTGATAAACTCTTATGGCTTAACGCCCACTATATTAAAAATAAACCTCATGATGCGTTGATTAAACTGCTCAAGTTTTATGGGGTAGATATTAGCACTCATGAACAGAAAGATCGAATTCTCAACGCCACCAAAGAGCGTGCCAAGACCATGGTTGAGCTGGCTCAACAGATAGAGTTGATTCTCAATGCTCCCAATGAGTATGATGCTAAAGCAGTAAAAAAGGCTTTTAAAGGAGAGGCGATAGCGATCTTACGCGACTTTATGCAACGGCTTCAAGTGGCGGATGCTGCACAGTTGGATTCTCCTAAAGCCTATCATGCACTTATCGAAGGGGTTGTTAATGATCGAGGCATTGGTTTTGGAAAGATTGGTCAACCTCTACGGGTCTCTCTACTTGGATCGATGACAGGTTCAGGACTCGATGAAATTATGATGATTTTAGGTAAAGATGAGGTCCTAAGACGTATTGAACAAGCCATAGTAATGCAGGATCAAGTCTCCTGATTTATGAAAAACCGAATACACTTTAAAAGTATACCGCTTACCTATCGTGAGCGTCAAGGTCTGTTTGATGCGATTGTTAAAGAGAAGCAAGAGGTGGGGTATTATCAACTCCCCGAGGCTTCTATTGATGCTATTTTGGACTATCGTAGTAGATTGAGCCCTGATGTTGAGAATATTGTGGTGGTGGGTATTGGCGGAAGCTCTTTAGGAGCAAAAGCAATTTATGAGTTTTTAAAACCTGTTAAATCACTCTCGAGAAAACTCCATTTTCTTGAGAGTACCGATCCGTTGAACATTATGGAGATTCTCTCAGGCTTGGATCTTAATAGAGCCCACTTTTTAGTGATTAGTAAATCGGGCACAACGGTAGAGACCATTGCTATTTTTAAGTACCTGTATGCACAGATCAATAACCCTAATGCTTATACCTTTATTACCGATCAAGACTCTCCACTAGATCGTTTTGCTCAAGAGATTGGAGCTGGTTATTTTCATCTTCCACCCAATATTGGTGGACGCTTTTCGGTACTTTCAGTGGTGGGGTTGTTGCCCTTGGTACTGTGTGGAATCGATATTCAAGCACTTCTTAATGGTGCCAAGTCAATCAAAGAGAGCTTTTTTAACGATGGATATATTCAGAGCTCATTATTAAATAAAGCGATCTTTTATGCCAAATACCATACCACCTACAATATCAACTGTCTCTTTGCCTACTCTGAGACCTTGCGTTATTTTAGTGAGTGGTATGTTCAGCTCTGGGGTGAGAGTTTGGGCAAAAAGCAACGTCACTCCGCCTTTCATGTGGGGGTAACACCTATTGGGCTTATTGGTCCTAAGGATCAGCACTCCTTTTTGCAACTGATTATGGAGGGAACACGGGATAAGTCCATTACTTTTATTAAGATAGAAGATTTTCAAAATGAGCTGAGTATTCCTTCGCTTTCTCTGCCTCATTTAGAGGGGTTGGATATTTTAAATGGGGTGACCTTTCATGATCTGATTACCATGCAGAGTGATTCTGTTATCCAAGCACTTATGGATCAGGGGGATATTCCCATTGATGAGATTATCATTGATCGGGTCGATGAGTCGAGCATGGGGGAGCTGATCTACTACTACGAGCTTTTAACCTCATTGGTAGGAGAGCTTATCGATGTTAATACCTACGATCAACCTGGGGTTGAAGCGGGTAAGATAATTCTAAAAAATAAACTCAAAGGAAAACAATGATTAAGAAGTGTCTATTTCCAGCCGCGGGCTATGGAACACGATTTTTACCTGCTACCAAGGCTACGCCTAAAGAGATGTTGCCCATTTTGACCAAGCCACTTATTCAGTATGGTGTCGAAGAGGCACTTGATGCAGGTATTGCTACCATGGCAATTGTAAGTGGACGCGGAAAGCGTGCCATTGAGGATCACTTTGATATCAGTTATGAGCTCGAGCATCAGATCAAAGGAGGAAGCAAAGAGGAGCTTCTTGATGAGATTCGTCGATTGATTGAGCAGTGTACCTTCTCTTATACGCGTCAGATTGAGATGAAGGGGTTAGGGCATGCGATCTTAACAGGAGAGACCCTGATTGGCAATGAACCCTTTGCAGTAATTCTAGCAGATGATCTCTGCTACGATGAGGGTGCAGGAGTTTTGGCTCAGATGGTTGAGCTCTACGATCGATATCAGTGCTCTATTGTCGCCATCGAAGAGATTCCCATGGATCAGACCCATAAATATGGAGTGATTGCAGGACGTTTGGTGGATGGAACAACCGATACCTATCGGGTTGATGATATGGTTGAGAAGCCTGATCCTGAGGATGCTCCAAGTAACCTAGCCATTATTGGACGTTATATTTTAACCCCTGATATTTTTGATATCTTACGCGAAACTCCCGCAGGTAAAGGGGGAGAGATTCAGATTACCGATGCCCTGCTAACGCAAGCCAAAGAGGGACGGGTTATTGCCTATCGTTTCCGAGGAAAGCGGTTTGATTGTGGGAGTGTGGATGGTTTTGTAGAAGCGACCAACTGGTTCTATCAAGAGCATCAAAAGGGCTAACCCCTAAGAAGGGATTAGTTCTCGCGACTATCAATGGTAATCACTGTATGGACATTACCACGTGGGTTAAAATCTGCTACTAGACGCATCCATCGAGGTTTAAGGTTACCATAAAGGGCATCAAAGATCTCATTGGCAGAGTCCTCATGTGAGATATGGCGGTTCATAAAGCTATTGATATAGAGTTTAAGGGCTTTAAGCTCAATCACTTTAGCCTCAGGAGCGTAGCTAAGCTTCATCGTTGCAAAATCAGGATAACCACTGCGGGGACATTTACACATAAATTCAGGAAGTTCGATCTCGATGGTGTAGTTTTTTGGGTGGTGGTTGTCCCAGTAGTTTTCTGCTTTGTTGATATCAAACTCGATAATCTCTTGTTCGCCGTATTTCATTGTGTTCCTTTATTTTTAATGTTATTAGGGTATGTCACTTTTTTTTCTTTGTGTTGGAACAAAGAAAAAAAGTAACCAAAAAAAAGAAAATCCAAGGGGCTGTCGCGGAAGTTGGGTTTGCATTTTAGGTCAAAATGCCATTAAGGGGAGTGGTTCCCCCTTTTGTAAAATAGACGTTTATACGTCCAGATGCTTGACATCTTTGGCGTGGGTCTCGATGTAGGCACGTCGGGGTTCGACCTCGTCACCCATAAAGAGTACAAAGGTATCACTTGCCGCTTCATCATCATCGATCACCACTCTGAGCAGTCGTCGATCCTCAGGATTCATAGTAGTCTCCCAGAGTTGTTCGGGGTTCATCTCTCCTAGCCCTTTGTAGCGTTGGATATAAGCACCCTTTTTGGCAGAGGCTTCGACCTTGGCAAGGAGATCAAGAATGTCTTGTTTCCTAAACTCATCGGTGATACGTTCTTGAATCTTTTGATACATATAGATCGCTTCGTTGTAGTGGGGAGAGGTAAAGAGATTATCATCAATAATCAGCTCTTCGAGTCCATCATTGGTCTGAATAAAGTAGTGAATCATCTCTTCATTAACCGTTTTATTAAGAATATTGTATCTTAGTTGGGCAATGTATCGCTCTAAATTCTGTGCCAAAGTGCTGTTGTCTGTGGCGATAATATCAGGATTTTCAATCATGTACCGTACTACCTCAGGGAGGGCAAAGCGTTTCTCGATCTCTTTAAGGGTCATTTTATAATATGCCACCAGTTTAAAAAGCTCGGTCAGATCATTACGCCCCATGCTCTCAGACTCCAATACATCAATTCCATGCTCAATCAAAAAGTCATTGAGTGCCTTATCATCTTTGAGGTAGGTCTCATTTTTCCCTTTTTTATAACGATAAAGAGGTGGCTGAGCAAGATAGAGATAACCATTTTGAATAATCGGTTTAAGGAATCGATAAAAGAAGGTCATCAAGAGGGTCTGAATGTGGCTCCCATCGACATCGGCATCGGTCATAATGATGACCTTATGGTAGCGAAGCTTCTCCTCATTAAACTCATCCCCGATTCCACAGCCTAGAGCCGTAATCATATTTTTGATCTCATCCGATTTCAAAATCCGCTCTAGTCGTGCCTTTTCGACATTAAGAATCTTCCCTTTAAGGGGCAAAATTGCTTGGAAAACGCGGTCTCTTCCTTGTTTGGCCGAACCACCTGCACTGTCCCCTTCCACTAGATAAATTTCCGAGATTTCGGGGTCTTTGCTCTGGCAATCTGCTAGTTTCCCTGGTAGGGTTCCTACGCTCATGGAGTCTTTGCGTTTGACAAGGTCTTTGGCACGCTTGGCAGCATCCCGACCACGTGCAGCGAGGAGGACTTGTGCCATGATGGCTTTGGCTTCGATGGGGTTCTCTTCGAGGTATTTGTTAAACTGTTCCGAGAAGAACTTTTGCACCAAGGGACGCACGTAGCTTGAGCCAAGTTTTCCTTTGGTCTGTCCCTCAAATTGAGGCTCGGGAACGCGTACTGAGACGATGGCAATAAGTCCCTCTTTGCAATCTTCTCCCGTGATTTTGACCCCTTTCTCTTTGGCAGAGGCATTTTTTGCGATGTAGCTTGCCATGGAGCGGGTAAGTCCTGCTCGAAATCCTGCTTCGTGGGTTCCGCCATCGGGGGTTTTGATGTTGTTGACAAAGGAGAGGGTCTTTTCGGAGTCCGCTTGGCAGTACATTAGGGCGATGTCAATCTCGATATCGTCCGCTTTGCCTTGGAAGAATTGAGCTTGAGAGAGGGGCTCTTTGGTGTTCATGTCCTCAACAAACTGTTTGATTCCTCCCTCAAAATGAAAGAGCTCTTTGGTGCCATCACGATCATCACGGAAATCGATGGTGATTTTTGGGTTAAGATAGGCAAGCTCTTTAAAGCGTTTCATCAAAATATCTTTTTGGAAGGTGGTCGACTCAGTAAAGATACTCTCATCTGCCCAAAATTCAATCTTGGTTCCCTGTTTTCTAGTGGTTCCTGTGATCGCTAGTGGGGCTTGGGGAATCCCTTTTTTGAAGTGTTGCTCATGGACTTTTCCATCTTTAAAGATGGTTAGATGAAGGTCTTTAGAGAGGGCATTAACCACCGAGACCCCGACCCCGTGGAGTCCTCCTGAGACCTTGTAGGTGTCTTTGTCAAACTTTCCACCTGCGTGCAGTACGGTAAGCACCACGGTTGCTGCTGAGATCTTCTCGGTGGGGTGTTCGGCAACAGGGATCCCTCGACCGTTATCTTCGATAATCGCAGAGCCCTCTTTGGTGAGGGTGACTTTGATGGTATCACAAAATCCTGCCATTGCTTCATCGATGGAGTTGTCCACCACCTCATAGACAAGGTGATGAAGTCCCTTTGTTGAGGTATCACCGATGTACATTCCTGGTCGTTTTCGGACTGCTTCCAATCCTTTGAGGACTTTGATATTACTAGCACCATATTCTGCCATTGAGTAACTCCGTTATATAAAGATATATTTTGTATTAAAAATTCTTATATTTTATCTAAAATTTGGTTAAAAAGTGTTAAGGATTTTAAGCTGTTTTTGGATTTAAAGCAGGGCTCCTTGTTGCCGTTTTTTCGTATGTACGAGATCAATATCATAAGGGTTGACAAACGCCTGAGCATGATAGGCTTCGAGGGCATAGCGTCCAATCATTGCCGCATTGTCCGAACAAAACTCCAGTGGTGCAACGTGCAGTCTCTTGCCAAACTCCGCACAGAGATTCTCATAAGCCTTGCGTAGGTAGTGGTTGGCACTTGCTCCGCCCACGATGGCAAAGTCACGAATTGGCTCCGTTTTAAAGAGTTTTTTACTCTTTTGAATCAGATGGCGTTTGACCGCCTTTTGAAACGAGGCAGCGATATCGCACTGGTCTTGGTGGGTGAGGGCATCCTTGCCACCCAAACCCTCAATGGCAAGACGCACCGCATTTTTGAGTCCTGAGAGAGAAAAAGCAATCTGCTTGGCATTGCGTAACGGAACAGGAAAATCAAAACGATCCTCGTCTCCCTCTTTGGCAAGTTGTTCAATGATGGGTCCCCCTGGGTAGCCTAGTCCCATCATCTTGGCAACCTTATCAAAACTCTCTCCTACGCTGTCATCAATACTGGTGGCTAAAATGGTCATCTGCTCTAAACTCTCCACCCGAATGATCTGCGTATGTCCTCCTGAGATCAGCAGTACGAGCAGGGGGGTAATGGCAGGTTTCTCAATAAAGAGCGAATAGATGTGCCCTTTGAGATGATGGACAGGAATAAGCGGTATATTGAGCGTAACGGCAATGGTTTTTGCCATCGCAATCCCCTCAAGCAGGGTGACTCCTAGACCTGGTTGGTTGGTCACCGCGATGGCTTTGAGCTGATTAAAATAGGGACGACACTCCTCTAGGATATTGGGCAGGTCAATGGCATGGAGCCGTGAGGCGAGTTCGGGAACTACCCCACCGTAGGTGGCGTGTTGTGCCTCTTGACTGATCTTTTTGTGAAAAATAAGCTTTTTGGTAGCGATTTCGGTAATGGCGATGGAGCTATCATCACAACTTGATTCAATGCTTAGTATCATGGGGTTCCTTGTTGTTTATTAAGTAATAGTTGGCTTGTGGATTCTATCATCATAGCTCGTTTATAGGTGTTCCCCACGCGTAAGAGCCAAAAATATAGAGTGATATTGGATTGTAAGCACTATTTAGTCTTGTTTTTATGGTTTCAAATAGGTTATGATACATAAAGGATTGTCCTTTTGTTTTGAGTTAATTATATCATTTTTATATGGGCTTTCTCAATCCATAAATAGATAAGTTTCACTATTCTATTTATTTTTAAAATCTTACAAAGCTTTTTTTATTTTCTTGGTTGGCTAAAGCACAACCTTACGAAATATCTTCAACAATCTGTTTCAAAACCTCTTGCAAAGAAGCAATATGTTCTGTTGTTACCTCAAAAACAACCTCTGCATTCAGATCAAAATAGTGATAAGAGAGAATATCACGCATACCTGCAACCTCACGCCAAGGGATTTGAGGGTAAGCTCTTAAAAGTTTTTTATCTGTCTCTTTATCAATTTTTTTAACTGCTTCCCCAATGGCTATAAGTTGCATACACAAACTATCAAGCAACATTAAACTATTGTCATCTTTTAGATAATCATCTATAGATTTAATATCTCTATTTCGATATAAAATCTTCTCTGTTGCTCCAATCATGTTGTTAAGCAAATCAAGAACTATCTCTTTGTCATACATATATAGCCTCTTTTTCAATTCTCTCTCTTAATAAGCTATTCATTCTATCTCTAATCTGAACAATATCGACATGAGTATTAAAATACTCCTCTATATCATTTTTAATAGCCACAAGCCCAAACATGGTACTTTTATTTAAATCTACAACAATATCTATATCACTATTAGGAGTCGCTTCATCTCGTGCATAAGAGCCAAAAATTCCTATTTTATTAAGGTTATATAGCTTTTTAAATCTATCTTGGTGAGTTGATAAGTAGTTTAAAATTTCCTCTTTTGTCATCTCTTTTACTCCTTTTAGATTTTGGTTTGTTGAAGGCGACCCTACAATCTATCAATTTAATATTCAAAAAGCTAAAACAATACTTTGACATTGTGCTTAACCATAAATGCTTCGACTGCTAACTCTAACTCTTTGGAAATAGCTTCATACCCCTCAATGTGTTGAGAATTTCTAACAATTTTTTGAATCTCATCATGGCTAAGCGGGGAGGGTTCAACCAGTTTTCTAAGCTCCTTTTGAATATCAATATCTGTCATCATTAATCGATCATACAGTGATTATTCTATCTGAATGGTTTGCCTGTTGAATACCTGTTTCTTACTCTATTATAGCATAAGATTTTTATTCTCTTTCCTAAGTATACCAAAAAATTTATTTTAAAACTTTTTTGGTATACTCAAAGTAAAAAAGCAGTGACCATGTTTGATTTTATTCCCTACAATGACAACCAACGCAAACAGTATATTAATGCCGAACACACCTATCGTCGTTTTTTGGAGCGATACC
>Ga0256828_1000098_pt1 | contig 55928 bp, 56 predicted proteins | sample CV88metaG_FD_185993 | JGI IMG/M metagenome (GOLD analysis project Ga0256828, IMG submission 185993) | Hydrothermal vent microbial communities from East Pacific Rise, Pacific Ocean - CV88 | ecosystem: Environmental > Aquatic > Marine > Hydrothermal vents | place: Pacific Ocean: East Pacific Rise...
TTCAAGTGAGCTCATATGTTGTGAAGCAAGTTTGGCAAAAGCACCCATAATGGCAAAAGTAAAGCTCGCAAGGAGCATATACTGTACCCCTTTGTTTATATGTTGTAATCGTTTCATAAAGCGAATTGTAGCATCTCTTTAGCTGTAAAGTTCAATAATCTCTTTAAGACTCTCATCATGCTCACTATAATGCTCTTCTACCGTTAAGTAAACTGCTGTTTTTTCAAAGAGAGATGAATTTTTCAATCGTTGTTCAAGATTCTCGATTTTAACTTGACTCAAAAGTAAAAAGTCATCCCCTTCTACTCTAAAAAGAAGCTCTTGAGAAAATTCTTGCTCTAAAAACATAGCAAAAGAGACAAGAAGTTTATTACCCTGAGACCACCCTTTTTCTTTGTTGTATAGAGAAAAATTATGAAGTTTAATAGTGTATATATACATCCCATCAGGAAACTCATTATAACGCAAGGCAAGTTGTAAATACTCTATTGTAAAAAGGTTTGTAAGTTTATCCCTATAAAAGTAAGAAAATCTTTGTTCTTCTATTTTTGTACTTGGCATCTGTGTAATGTTTTCATCTATACGGATAGAAGCAAGAACTTTTACAGCAACCTTTACAACATTAGGATGGAATTGTTTTTCACTTAGTTCTTCTAACTCTTTGAGTGCTTCTTTTAAAGTTTTTTTAGGTTTATAAACTCTATTGGTAGTCATGGCATCAAATGCATCAGCAACAATCATAACCTGACCCAATGGTGATATTTCATCCCCTGCCAGACCATAAGGGTAACCATGCCCATCATAACGCTCATGATGTTGTACCATGATGTCTGCTATCTCTTTATAGTCATCAATCTCTTTAAGCATATTATACCCAGCGATAAGATGGTCTTGAATCAGTTCATACTCAAGCTGTGTTAACTGAGTTGGTTTCAGTAAAATATTATCAGGTGTAGCAATTTTACCTATATCATGCAACCAAGCTGCCTTTTTCAAAAGTTCTATATCTTGTGATGAAAATCCCATTCCCTGTGCTATTAAAGCACAATAGTTAGCAACCCTTTTTGTATGCCCTGCAGTATAAGAGTCTCTTGACTCTATCATACTTACCATAGAATGAATAATCTGTTCTTGGTTCTTAATCTTTTCAGTTTCAAGTCTTGTGATTCTATTTTGATTTGTTTTATCTTTAAAAATAACAATGAGACCCTCAAGAGTATTTTCCTGCCATAAAGGTTTTGTCATCAATGATATTGGTAAAAAACTACCATCTTTTTTAATAAAGTAATCATCTTCTACATAACGACTTTCACCTGACATAAGTGAACTATGAAGTGCACATTCACTCTCTTTTATAAGATTATTATTTGTATCTTTATAGTGAATAAAATCATGTATATTTTTATTAAAAAGCTCTTTTTTTGAAAAGCCTAACATTGAGAGAGCTGCATCATTTATAAATGTAACTTTAGCATCTAAATCAAGGGTAAAAATACCATCACTAATACTTTGAGCAATTGCATAAAACTTCTTCTCACTATGTTCTAACATTCGAGTTTTATCAAAAACCTTGAGATAAAGAGAGATTTTATTTAAAAGCTGTGTATCATTAATAGGTTTGGTAAGATAATCTATCGCACCAATATCAAACCCCTCTTTAATAAACTCTTCACTTTTAAAAACTGCTGTGATAAATATAATGGGAATATCTCTTGTCAGTTTATTTTTCTTTAAAAGTTTTGCTGCTTCAAAACCATTCATTATAGGCATTTGAACATCAAGAAGTATCAAATCAATATGCTGTTTTAAAACTATTTTCAACCCTTTATCTGCACTATTTGCAAGAATGGGTTCAATATTATCAACACTTTTAAGTAAAGCACTCAGGGTAAAAAGATTATTTTCATTATCATCTATACACAAGATTGTATATTTATTTTTTAAATCGAAACGCATACTCGATTTCTCCCTGTTTCTTTAGCTTCATAGAGTGCTTCATCAGCTCTTTTTGTAACAGATTCTATTGTATCATCTTCATTACATATCGTAACTCCAAAGCTACATGTAACCTTTCCAACTTCATAAAAATTATAAGATTGGATATGCTTACGAATCTGTTCGGCTACTTTTTTTGCTACATTTATAGAGTGTACATTATCTAAAATAATGACAAATTCTTCCCCTCCCCATCGGGCAAAAATATCATTATTTCTAATTTTTTTCTGTACTTCTGTTGCAAGCTCTTGTAAAATTTTATCACCTGTGAGATGTCCATAGGTATCGTTTATCTTTTTAAATCTATCTATATCTAACATAATAAAAGCAAAACTCTCTTGAGAAGCAAACTTTGTTGCAAGCATCATATTAAAACGCTGACGATTATAAACACCTGTTAAACTGTCATGAAAAGCACTAAATTCAAAATCTTTAGATGCTTCACTCAATTGTGTAACATCAGTAAGTGTTACAAGATACTGCTTACCTAATAAACTTACATCTATGGAAAAGAATGATATTTTTTTTGTTTTTCTATTCTCAATGGCAACAATTTGCTGTGATGTTTCAAGAAGCTTATAAAGTTGTTCTATCCATGAGCCACTTTCTAACTCTTTATGAGGGTAAAAACACCCCTCCTCCTCAACAAAAAGTGTGACTAAACATCCAAACTGTTTTGTAAAACTTTCTCTAGAATCAACATCAAAATAATCAAGTAAACGTTTATTGACCTTTGTTACTTCTACACCATCTGTTACTAACACAATATTTTCTAAAGTATCTAAAATCTTTTGTGCAAAATCACGCTCTTGTTGTAGCTTTTTATGCTCATCTATTAACTCTAGATGAAAAGATATTCGAGCAAAAAGCTCCACTTCACTATAGGGTTTATTTAAATAATCTACACCCCCTACATTATAACACTGAGCAATAGTTTCATCATCTTTTTTTGCTGTAACAAAAATAATGGGGATATTTCTTGTTTTTTTATTTTTTAGTATAAATTTTGCTGTTTCAAAGCCGTCCATTTCAGGCATCATCACATCAAGTAAAATCATATCTATATCTTGATAGAGTAAAACAGAAAGTGCTTCTTGACCAGAGAGTGCTGTAACGACTTTATAAGACTCTTTTTTTTGTAAAATAATCGCTTCTAAAGTATATAAATTTGCTTCTATATCATCAACACACAAAATCGTTTTCAATTATTTTACCTTTTTATAAAGTTTACTTTCTGAAGAACACAAATAAAATTGTTCTTCAAAATCACTGAGTAAGAACTCATCTGCACCAAGAAGAAGATAGCCACCAAATTTTAGAGAATCATAAAAAAGCTGAAAAACTTTTTTTTGTAACTCCGGTGTAAAGTAGATAAGAACATTTCTACAAACTATAACATCAAACTCGTTGAAACTACTATCACTTTGAAGGTTATGCACAAAAAACATCACCCTCTTTTTAATACGTTCATCTACCTCAACAAAGCCATTATGCTGTATAAAATAATCATCCAAAGAGAGTGCACTATGCAACTTTTGGACATTATCTTTTGCTTTAGAGTATTCACTTATACCATAAAGAGCATTTTTTGCTTCATTTAAAACAACAGGATTAAAATCTGTTGCATAAATAAGTGTCTTTTCAAGAAGTGATGCACCTTCTAAAAGCATAGCAAGAGAATAAGCTTCTTTCCCGTTACTCACCCCTGCTGACCATATTTTAATATTATAGTTATTTTTAAAAGGAACTAAAACCTCCATAAGATTTTTCAAATCACTCGGAGATCTAAAAAACTCACTTACATTTATAGAAACTTCTAGAAAAAACAATTTAAAAAACACTTTATTGTATAAAACTAAAAGAACAAACAGTCTCCTGTCTTCTATGGAATACTTTATCTCAAAGAGTTCTATGCGACGTTTTAACATATTTGCATCATACTCTTCATAATTATATTCATATATTTCATAGACTTTTTTTAAAAAATATTTTACTAAATTTTCTTTGGTATATTTTTCAGAGAGAATCGAGAAAAAATCCACCATCTCCTGAGTATCTAAAAGATAATGAAACTTTTTTGTAGCAACAGCTTCACATGGCATTGTGGAAGCATCCCCACACTCACTTGGCTTATGGATAACAACACAACTTTTTAAGTCATATAAATCCTCAAGTGCATCCACACCATCATCAGTATAACCACATTCCAAAACAACACAAAGACGCTCTTTATAATAAGTACCAAAAGATTTAAAAGCTACCGAAATGGAAGGTTTTGCACCATGAACCTCTTGACTCTCTTCAAGGAGTGCCATACCATCTTTTACAAGCAGATGTTTACCTGCAGGAGCTAAATAAACTTTCCCCTTTTCAAAAGCTTCTGCATCTTTTGCATAGCTTACATGTAAGCCTAAGTTTTCAGCTATGAGTGTGTCAAAAGAGTGCTTTGTTTGGGTACCGATATGTTGAATAATTACAACAATATATTTAGTTATATCAATTGCACCTAAAATCGCTAAAATATGCTTTGAACTCTTTGCACTCCCACCTATAAGAATTACATCTGCATCTACATTAATAAAAGCTCTCTCTAAACGTTCATCAAAATGAAGCATAGTTTCAATACCAAGAGAGTGTAAATAGCGTGAAACTCTCATTCTATCTGTGACAAGAGAAAGATTTCTTAAAGGCTGATAATATCCTAACAACTTTACCAATGAAGCATTTAATGTATAAAGAGAAACTATCTTAACCTCATAGTGTTCATAATGTTTTTCAAAAAGCATCTCTAAGGTTGGAATATCATCCTCTTGAAATGCCTTATCTATAACAATGTAACAGCAGTTTTTATGTTCTATATAACGAAGCAAATTAGGAACACCATGCTTTGAGTATAGATACTAATGCATTTAAATCTATTGGTTTTGTAATATAGTCATTTGCCCCTGCTGCAAAACACTGTTCTTTATCAGCTTTTGTACTTTTTGCTGTTACAGCAATAATTGGTATAGAACTAAATCTATCATCATTTTTTATCATTTTAATCGCTTCTAAACCATCGACAACAGGCATCATAATGTCCATTAGTATAACATCCATTTTCTCTTCTGAAGAACCTAAAAACTCATACGCCTCTTTTCCATTAAGAGCACTAAAAGTTTCAGCACCTAACTCTTGGAGTGCTGAAGAGAGTGTAAAAATATTACGACTATCATCATCTACTATAAGAATATTTTTTCCTTCAAAAAGTGTCTCTTCAAAACTTTCATCAACTTCATCTTCCTCATTTAAAATATTTAAAGATGGAGTCTCTTGATTTTTTTTCTCTTCTACCTTTTTTGGCTGTATAGATTCATCATCATTTTTTGCTTTTTCAAGAGGTAAAATAACTCTAAAAACAGACCCTTCACCCTCATGACTTTCAACTTCAATGTGACCATGCATCAAGTCTACAAATTTTTTGCTTATAGAGAGTCCAAGACCTGTACCTCCATACTCTCTACTTATAGAGCCATCTACTTGTTTAAATGCTTCAAAAATAAGATTGAGTTTATTTTTTGGTATTCCTATACCTGTATCAACAACAGAAAATACTATAGCATCTCCTTTTTGTTCTATATTTAACCCAACATACCCCTCTTTAGTAAATTTAAAAGCATTTGAAAGGAAGTTCTTAATCACTTGAAGGAGTTTTGTTTTATCAGCGACAAAATTTCCATGAAATTTATCATCTAATTTTAATTCCAACCCTTTTTCTCTTGCTATCTCATAAAAAAGATCTTGAATCTCTTGAATAATTTCAGAGGAGTCTATAGTATCTTTCATTATTTCCATATTTCCAGACTCCACTTTACTTAAATCAAGTATATCATTAATAAGAAGGAGTAAATCACTTCCTGCTTTGTTAATCACTCTAGCCTTATCACTCACATCATCACACTCATCCTCTTTTACCTGAGTTAAAAGCTTTGAAAGTAAAATAATAGAGTTAAGAGGAGTACGTAATTCATGACTCATATTCGCTAAAAACTCACTCTTATACTGACTTGCTTTTTCTAAGGCATCTGCCCTTTGGTCAAGTTCATCTTGCGTTTTTAAGAGCTCTTCATTTTTGATTTTCATCTCTTTTGATTGGAGCTTGAGTTGTTGTTGTTGCTCTTCAAGCTGTACATTACTCTCTTGTAACTCTTCACTTTGAGACTGAAGCTCTTCGTATGCTTTATTTGTTTCATCAAGAAGTTTTTTGATACGAAGATTTTGTTTGAGCGTATGTAAAGCGGTTGCTATAATACCCGATACTTTTATGAGGTACTCCCTATAAAGGTCAGTAAAGTGTTCAAAACTCATAACTTCTATCACACCAAAGAGATCACCATCGTGAATAAGAGGAAATGTAAACACCTCTTTTGCTCTTGCTTTTGTTGTTCCACTTTGTATTTCAAATGCACTGTCTTGCACATTTGTAAGTAAAATAGGCTCTTTTTCAAGCGCGACCTGTCCTACAATACCTTCACCCAATTTAAAATTATTTGAGAGTTGTTCACGTTGCATATAGGCAAAAGAAGCAACTAGCTGTAACTCCTCTTTCTCTGCCTCATACACATATAAAACACCTGTACTTGCCCCAACATAACGAGACAACATAGATATAGCTTCTTTGGAAAGTTCTTGCATATCATTGATACCTGTGATTTTATCACTTAACTCTCCAACACCATCACTAAACCAAATCTCATTTTTATTTTTAATACTATTTTCTCGTAAAATCTCTGTCATACTTGCAAGCGCAATACCAAGCTCATCATATTTTGATTTTACCTCTATATTTTGAGAAAAATCCCCTTTTGAAATAGCATTTGCCTGATGTACAATCGTTTTTAAGTACTCTATCATTTTAATCATTGCCAAGCCAAGTTTATCATCTTTGGAGCGTGACTCATACTCAAGGTCTACTTTCCCAGAAGCAATATTTTCTGCAACTTTAGAAACAGTTTTAAGGTACTCTACCATATCAATAAGTGCTATACCCAAGAGGTCTGATTCTGTTTTTGCAATAACCTTCACATTGTAGTTTCCATAAGATAAAGAACGAGCAATTTGTGTTATCTCTTTGAGACGTTTTGTCATATTTTCTATAGCCAAGCCCAGTGCATCATGTTCACTTAGCAATTTAACATCTTTAGAAAATTCACCATTTGCTACAGAGTTTGCCTGTGCTATTGTTGTATCTATCGCTTCAACAACAATCTTCGTTGACTCTACTATCTGCCCTATTTCATCATTTGCCTCATAAGTAATGTTCTCTCTTTGTATATTTCCCTTTGCAAGTGCTTTAAGTTGTAATGTTACTTTTGAGAGAGGTTGCATCAATCTTGTGATATATCTGCTAATAATGTAGAGTCCTAAAAAGAGAGAAAGGAACATTATAATAATAAAACTTTGTGTAAAATTATTTAAAGAAGAAAAAACAACATTTTTATCTACAACAGAAATAAGGTACCAGTAACGATTTTCATCCATCTTTTTTGCAGGGTAAACTTTTTTTACAGAAAAGATTTTAGAACCATTTGCAAATGTTGCTGAATCTTTTAACTTCTCTAGTTTTTTCATTACGTTTGGATAATCATTTTTAAAATTATAATTTTGATTGAGTTGAAATGCCCAACGTTTTGTAACATCTTTATTGTAAAGATAAAAACCATCTTTATTTAAAAGATAAAACTCTTGTGTCTCTTGGCGTTTGACTCTTTCTATCTTGTTTAAGATACTCGTTGCATCAAAATTTAAAACTAGAACTCCTTGTACTTCATCATTTGCATCGATAATAGGGGTTGCAAAACGTACAACTGGGGCGTATGGTCTTTCGATGACACCATGTTCTATATTTAAATTCATTACAGAAACATAAAACTCATTTTTTTGAAGATGTATAGATTTAAGGTAATAATCACGATGTGATTTATCTTGAAGTTCATTAAAAGGGGTTTCTATCACTTTGTTTGTAAGTTTGTCATATTTGACAACAATCTTTTCATGCCCTTTTTTATCTAAAATACGCAGTTGGTAGTAAACTTTTTTATTTTTTAAGTAGTCTGTCACACTTCTAATGTAGATACTGTGCCAATCATTAATCTTGTCATTTTCTTTAAGGTTTTCCCAAACAAGGAGTGTTCTCAGTGCATAAAAATTGACATTATAATTTAAATCATTTGGCACATACTTTAAAACAGAATTGATATTCTCAGCAAGTCTGTCAACCTCCATTTTATTTAATGCAAGAGCACTCTTTGTATAAGATTCTTCAGCACTCTTATAACCAAACCATGCAACAACACTTACAGTAGCGATCATTACAAATATAAACAGTACAAGTATTTTATCTCGTACAGAAAAGCCTTTTTTAAACATCTTCTAATCCCCTCTTCCTACCATAACAATATTATCTACAAGGTTAAGTTTTCTCAAATTCCAACTCATAAGCTGATCCACCTCAACAGGTGTTTTTGAACTGTACTCTTTTGCAGCAATTGTGATACTGTTAATTTTTAAATATGCTTTTAATGTTTGTAATTCAGCAATAATCATCTGTGTAATACTAAACACATCAGAAGGTGTTGCACTCCCTTTATCTAGAGGGGAAAAATCTACAAATGATATACCTGCTAAAATTTGAAGCTGTTTTATCTTTTCAAGAATTCTCATACCTGTATCAAATGTATCGTTTGGTGTTGCATTTTGATTGATTTTTGCCGGAATTGTATTGTCCTCAATACCAAGTCTTTTAATAATTAAACTCACATCATCATAAACACGCATATTTTGAGCAAAAACATATGAAGGGGTGAAACTACTTCTGTTGAGCTTATCCATTGCAGCTGAAACATAAGAGAGTCCATTAAAAACATCCATTGGTGTTTTGTTTTCGTATTTGCCTATATTAAACTTTTTCATCGGAATAGAATTTCTATACTCAAATATATGAAGTTCTGTTAAAATTCTTTGTGTTTGTTCATACACTAAATCAGGGTTTAAATTTAAAACAGGCGCCATATTTACAGGAGAAATAGAAGGAAGTTTATACATACTTCTTAAAATATTTATCTTAATCATAATCTCATACGACTTCTGCCACACATCTCTAGGCTTTACATTTACCGTTACATGTACAGCTTTTTGCAGCTTCTTCTCATCATACTTAATATTATTATATGCTAAAAGATAATGTACCTCTTTTTTAATACGCATAACTTCTCTGTACACATCACTAGGGGTGATTTCTACAGCAAAAACATAAACACTCAACATACAAACCAAAACTAGATGTTTCATACATTTTCCCCTTTCATTATCTCTACTAATCATAAGACAACTTCTCTTAATGTTTACTTCTAGTGAGTATAATTTGGCATCTACATGTAAGGAAGATTTATGGGTAATCTCATAGTATTTTTAATTTTAGGCGCTGTTTTTTATTATATATATAAAAGTTATTCACGATATGAAGCATTTTCAAAAGAGAGTTTTAAAAACTTCTCTGTAAGTTATGAAACACTCAAGAGGAGTGAGCTTGGACTTTTTGTTGCACTTGTCGCAAAAGTAGCCAAAGCTGATGGCAGAGTTGATGCGCTTGAAGCTGAACTTATCAGTAATATGTTTCGTGATATCTCCTCTGTATTTCCAGACCCTGAAAAAACAAAAGATATTTTAAAACAAATTTTTAATGAAGAAAAAGAAAGAAGTGACAATACACAAGCTATAGCACAACAACTAGCATCAGCTATCAAACGAAACAAAGCAATGCAACAACAGTTTATGGGCTTTTTAATCCAACTTGCATTTGCTGATGGTGAGGTAACACAAAGTGAAGAGGATATCTTGGCTCTTATCGCTGAAGCCTTGGCATTTGATCCTCAAGCGTATCACAACATTTTTGATCAGTTTGAGCAAATGATGCAACATGCACAACCAAAACAGACTCTTGAAGATGCCTATAAAATTCTTGGTGTTTCTCCAAATGACGATATGAAAACTATCAAAAAAGCGTACAGAAAACTTGTTCGCCAATACCATCCAGATATCATCAAGTCACAAAACAAAGATGAAAATTATATGAAAGAAGCAACGCAAAAAACACAAGAGATTAATGCTGCTTATGAGATGATAAAAAAAGCAAGAGATTAACAAAGAGATTGTGATGCTAAGAAAATGGATGCTAGCTTTATTCATAACGCCAATTCTCTATGCTGATACACTTGGTGCTCTTTTATTTCATGGTAACTGCTCCACATGCCACTACATAAAAGAGGACAAATCAGCACCTTCGATTATGAAAGTTCGCCAACGATACAAAACTGCTTTTACACAAAAAAAAGATTTTGTAGCTTATATGTCACAATGGGTAGCTAACCCAAGTGCTGAGCGCTCTATTATGCAAGATGAGATTCAAAAACACGGTCTTATGCCTCAACTTGCCTTTGATGAAGAGGTACTTAAAGATATCACAACATACATCTATGAAACTGACTTTTCAAAAGAGCCTACTCTTCGATAAGAAAATCTTTCTCCCAAAAAAACTCTATCCACTGTGTTGCTTCCTTGACCCAAAAGTCAGGTTGAAGCAACGATGTTTTTTTATAAAAAAGTGTCACTGTTTTACATGTAACTTCTGGAAAATTCTGCTCAATATAATTGCTTACATGTAAGAGTGTTTCTCCTGTGTCTGCAATATCATCTACAAGTAAAACTTTTGCACCCTTTGGGATTTCATAATGCCCTTGCATTGTAATATTTTCTCTCTTTTTCGTTGCATCATACAACTCTGTTTGAACACTTTGAACATTACGAATATTCAAACCTTCAGCTAAAGCATGTGAGAGTGTATATCCCCCTCGTGCAATGGTAAGAATCATATCAGCTTCAAAAGGTCGTACCATTTTTACAAGCTTACATGTATCTGTTTTAAACTCCTCATATGCGTAGTAGTATTTCACTTTAGCCCTTCTTAGTAGATTTTATGTTATTATACAAAATATAGAAGAAAACAAAGGAATAAACAGATGAAATTAAAAAATATTTCAAAAGTAGCATTATCTCTACTTGTTATAAGTGCTATCTCAGGGTGTTCAACAAAAGAGCCTCAAAAACCACAAAAAGCTGCACAGATTCAAGGGTGTAAAATAGAAAACACAAAAGCGCCTATGTGGGCATGTATTCCTGAAGTTGAAGGGTATTATGCTGGTGTTGGTGTTGCTGAGAAATCAGCTGCTGGAATCGCACATATGAGACGTGTTGCACTTATGAATGGTCGTAGTGATTTAGCACAACAAATCCAAACACAAGTAAAAGACAAAATAGAAGGTTTTACGCGTGCTACAGGAAACGGTTCTGCTGAAACAGTTGACAAAGTAACAACAGCTGTTACAAAACAAATAGCAAAAGTAGACCTTAAAGGTTCTAAAGCAGTTGATTATTGGGAAGCACCTTCAGGAGCTATCTACCTTCTTGTTACTATGCCAGAAAAAACAGTAAATGAAGAAGTAAAAAAAGCTGTAAAAACAACAATCTCTAGCTATAAAGATGATAACGCTCTTTGGCAACAATTTCAATCAAAACAAGCTTTAGAAGCACTCGATAAAGAGTTTCCTACAAACTAAAAAAGAGTGCTTTTTATGCACTCTTTAATTCCCTCTTAAAATTTAGCTATAATTACATAAAAACTTTAAGGCACATCTATGTCAAAACTCAAAAAAATCGCCATTATAGGTCGCCCAAATGTGGGTAAAAGCTCTCTTTTTAACAGACTTGTAAAAAAACGCGATGCTATCACTTCTGACTTGGCAGGAACAACCCGTGATGTCAAACGAAAAGTAGCCGTTATTAGAGATAAAGAAGCACAACTTCTCGATACTGGTGGACTTGATAAAGGGTGTGAACTTTTTGACAAAATCAAAGAGATGAGTTTAAAAGCTGCCTATGCTGCTGACATCATTTTATATATGGTTGATGGTAAAGGTATTCCTGAAGATGAAGACAAAAAACTTTTTTATGAACTTCAATCTATGGGAAAAGATATAGCCCTCGTTGTTAATAAAATAGACAATGACAAAATGAAAGAAAAGCTCTGGGATTATTATGAGTTTGGAACAGGAGATATTTTTGGTATTTCCGTTTCACACAACAGAAATACAGTAGAGCTTTTAGATTGGATCTATGACAAACTTCCTGAAGATGCTATCATTAAAGAGGAAGATGAAGTGCAAGTTGTTCAAGAGGAAAAAGAGGAAATCAGCGATGAAGAGTTCTTTGCCCAACTTGAAAATAATGATGACGATGATGATGATTTTTATTATTGGGATGAAGATGATGACGATGAAGTGGATGATGACTCTATCTTTGGAAACAATGACACCATTAAAGAGTACAATCCTGAAGATGTCAACCATATAAAAATTGCTATCATTGGACGTACAAATGTTGGAAAAAGTTCCCTTTTAAATGCACTTTTAGGAGAAGAACGTTCTGTTGTAAGTAGTGTTGCTGGAACGACTATTGATCCTATTGATGAGACAATAGTTTATGGCGACAAACAACTCACTTTTGTAGACACGGCAGGACTTCGTCGTCGTGGTCGTATTGTTGGTATAGAAAAGTATGCACTTATGCGTACAACAGAGATGCTAGAAAATGCAAATATGGCACTTGTTGTTTTAGATGCAAGTGAACCCTTTTTAGATTTAGATGAAAAAATAGCAGGTTTAGTAGATAGTAACTACCTTGCTTGTATCATCGTTTTAAATAAATGGGACAAAGCAGACAAACAACGTCATGATGAAATCATCAAAGAGGTAAGAGACAGATTTAAATTCTTATCGTATGCCCCAATTTTAACAATCTCTGCAAAGTCAGGACAAAGGGTAGATAAACTCCATGACATCATTTTACAAGTAAATGAAAACTACTCTCAGCGTATTCCAACATCTAAACTTAATGAAGTTATAGAAAGAGCTCTGCGTCGCCATACACTTCCGAGTATGAGTGGTCAGGTGATTCGTATATACTACGCAACACAGTACGAAACGCGTCCACCAAAAATCGCTATCATTATGAACAAACCAAAAGGTTTACACTTTACTTATAGACGTTACCTGACAAACAAAATGCGTGAAGCATTTGACTTTACAGGAACACCATTACTTTTTAAAGCAAAGAGAAAAGGGGAAAGATAAAATGGCTTTAGCACTAACTTTTATCGTTGGAGGGTTAGGACTCACAGCACTGAGTATTTATTTCTATAAAAAAATGAAAGAGGAAGAGCAAAAGAAAAGTTAAGCCCCCTCTTTTAAGGAGAGAAAGGCTTTAGGACAACCATCGCTACAATAAAAAGCATTAAGATGGTTGGAACTTCGTTATAAAAACGGAAAAATTTTCCCTCTTTTGTACATCTATCTTCTGCAAACTCTTTTCTATATTTTTCCATAGAATAAAAATAGATAATAAGTAAAACAAGGAAAAAGAGTTTTAGATGTAACCATGGAGAGCTCATCCACCCACCCAAATAAATTAAAATACTTCCACTTATAACTGTTGCCCACATAGAAGGCACACCTATATATTTAAACAGCTTGTATTCCTGAATCTTTACAACTTCTACAAAACCTTTATTTTCAATATTTTCAGCATGATACACATAAAGTCGAGGAAGATAAAACAAAACAGCAAACCAAGAGATAAACGAAATCACATGAAACCAAAGTATCCAGTTATACATTTGTAACCTTTAAAAGTTTTTCTCTATCATAACACAGTTGTAGTTAGAGCCACCATGTTTGACATTGTTTATAAGTCCGAAGACACCTGAACGATGTTTAATTAAAAGACCTAAATAGGTCTTTTTTAAAAAGTCATTATGAAAGAGTGTACCCATATCTATATCTAAACTAATATCTAGATAGTTAAGATAATGTGAAGTATTGTCGTTGTTTTTTTCTGCACCATAAGCCTCACTACTTAAAATACCATCTGTATAAGAGCCACCTTCACCAAAACCTAATCGAATATCTGTTTGGTATGGTGAAAAATGGTAATAGAGCTTAACATAAACTACAACTTCATAAATATCATCTTGTAAATTAGCTTCATCAAAGTAACTCAAAGAAGATTTTAAATAAAGATCTAAAGGAAGATTATAAATATTAGATTTTAAAAGATATCCACCATCAAGTGATAATGTACGTAAATCTGCTACATCACCTTCTATATCTGCAATTAAGACACTTCCTAAGTCACTTTGTGTTGATTTGCCATAAGCAAGACGTAGGGAGTAGTTTTCCTGTGCAAAAACAGCACTATATAATAATAAAAAAAGTATAAATTTTTTCAAGAAGTTTTCACCTTTAAAAGAAAGAAAAAAGTTTGAAGAAGATGTGCCACAAGGGCACAGAGATTATGCATCTACAGGTTCTAAATCTTTAATAGACTCAGCTTTATGGTCTGTTACTTTATCATGTAAACGACGAAGTGCTTTTGTCGCTCTATCTACAGCAACATCTATCGCTGCATCTAAAACATCATCATGTTGTGTAATAACTATTGGCTGTGCATGTGCAACAGTGATGTTAAACTCAACCATAACACCTTTTTTCTCAGCAGCAATAACACAATGAATGCTTGTAATATCAAGATTAAATTTTCTAAAAGCTTCAACAGCAGCTTCAATATGTGCTTTTGTAGCATCTGTTAATGTTATATCTTTTGAACGAATTTGTAAGTTCATTTTTTATCCTTTTTTGGGAGTGCTTCCACACTCTATTTACTTAATATAATAACAAAATAAAGCTGAGATGGGTATAATACCCCTAAAAAATCTAGGAAATAACGTATATGAGAGTATTAACAGGAATTCAACCATCAGGTGATTTACATATCGGTAACTATTTTGGTTCTATCAAACAAATGGTAGATGCACAACAAGAGAATGATACTTTTGCTTTTATAGCAAACTATCATGCTATGAGTAGTGGTAATGGTGGTAGTGGTTTAAGTGAACTTACTATGCAAACAGCTACTGACTTTTTAAGCCTTGGAATAGACCCAAACAAATCAACTTTTTGGGTACAGTCTGATGTTAAAGAGGTTCTTGAACTCTACTGGTTACTTTCTCCTTTTACACCAATGGGACTTCTTGAAAGAGCACACAGTTATAAAGACAAAGTTGCAAAAGGTATTTCAGCAAACCATGCCCTTTTTTCATATCCTGTTTTAATGGCAGCAGATATTTTACTTTTTTCACCTGACATCATCCCTGTTGGAAAAGATCAGATTCAACATGTTGAGATTGCACGTGATATCGCTATAAAATTCAACAATGAATATGGTGATATTTTTAAAATTCCAACATTCAAAGTAGAAGAAAATGTAGCAACTGTACCAGGGACTGATGGACAAAAAATGTCAAAAAGTTACAAAAACACGGTAAATATCTTTGGTGAAGAGAAAAAACAACTCAAAACTATTAAAAAAATAGTTACGGAGAATGTTCCTATGGAAGAACCAAAAGAGTATGAGAACTGTAATGTATACAATATGGCAAAGCTCTTTTTAAATGAAGATGAGTGTAAAGAACTTCAAGAGCGTTATAAAAAAGGTGGAGAGGGACATGGTCACTTTAAACTTTACCTTCATGAAATTATCTGGGAATATTTCAGACCATACAGAGAACAAAGAGAATATTATCTACAACATCAAGATGAAGTAAGAGATATTCTAAAAGAAGGTGCACAAAAAGCACATAGTGTAGCAGCACCAATGATAGATATGGTTCGAAAAGTAACAGGTATAGCCTATTAGGAAATCACTTTTTAGTCACTTTTTAGTATTTTTTGGTTACTATGATAACCATTAAAAACAAAAGGATCCAGATGCGTACTTTACTCTTCATGATGGCTCTTCTAATCTTCAACTTGAACTTAGAAGCTAAGGCGTTATTTAGTAATGACAATCAAGCAGACAGTAGTGTTTATATTGCAAACTTAAAAGATTTGCTTATAGCAACACAAAAAACAAGGGGACTCACAAACTCTTACCTTAATGGTAATACAGAAACTCTTTTACTTATCTATAACAGTAGAAGTGATATGAAAAAAGCTATTGGTAAAATGGAATCAACTGCATTAGCGGCTGACCCTGTAATCAATAATCGTGCAAGTTCAATCTCAAAAGCACTTATTAAACTCAACAACAAAGCGTTTAAAAAGCAAGCTCCTGAGGTTTTTGCTGCATACACAGAGCAAATAGAAGAGATTTTAATGCTTGCACAAACTGTAAGCCAAAGAACTGCAAAATCTTTAAATGAGTTTGGTAAAGAAACTTCTAGCGTAATGATGGAAAGTATGTTACCACTTACTGAATATGTTGGTAGACTTCGTGGTTATGGTGCAGGTGTTGCAGCTAAAAACAAAGTAACAAAAAGTGACATCGAAAAAATCTATGCACTTTCAAATGAAGTAAAAAGAATCAATGCTACTCTAGGTGAGCAAATGAATCAACTTCTTAACCGTTACTCTAATAAATTCTCACCATCTCTAAAATCTGAGATTGCAGCTATAGATAAAGCTGTAAAAGAATATACTTTCTTAGCAGAGAAAAAACTTCTTAAAAATCCTGAAAGTGTTGATCCAGATGAGTACTTTGAAAAAGGTACAGATCTTATTAACCTTATTGTAAAAGCTTACAAAACTTGTAATAGAGCAGTACTTGAAGATTCTAAAGGTTGGTTTTAAAACCAACTTTTAGAAATAAATAGTTTCAGAAGTGATAAAATACTTCTTAGAAAATGTAGGGTCTTTGAGTTTTAACAATGATCTTACTTCATCATTCACAAGCTTATAATAAAGCGTAACTTCTATACTACTACTTCCCGCAATCTTTTTCACAAGTAACACTTTTTTACCCTCAGCAGGGATAGAAGCATCTTTAGAAACTTTTTTTGCTAAATGTGGAATTGTTACTTTATTATGTTTACGTGTATAATGTTGTGTCAATGCTATCTTTTTTTCATCTAAAACAGTATTTCCATTTTTATAGACTACATCTAAAAGAAGCTCACGTGCTCCAAAACCAGAAGGGATGTTATGAGGTTGAGGGTTTATAATCTCTACCATTAGTTTGCCATTCTTTTCAGCAAGCTTCAATGAAAGTGCATCTTTCCACATTTTTTCAGAATGAGCACCCATAAAACCATGGTTACGTACATCTCTTTTTTTTGCCTTGCCATTCATCTTATAAGTAGCTGCGACATCCCATTTTTTCTCACCCATATGGCAAGAAACACAAGACTTAGCACCTTTTTTATATTCACTTTCCATATTAGTAAATACTAAACCTTTAACACTTTTATCATTTGCATGACATACAAAGCATAATTTATTTGGATTTTTATCCATAAAGTCATGGTGCTTTGTTTTGTGATAAGGAGATTTTGCATCATTGTAAGGGCCTGTCATTGTACCTGATTGAGTCCATTCTACTCGGTTGATACCACGTTTACTTGCATCGTATTCATCATGAATTTTGTCAACATTATGACAAACAACACAGTTAATACCTTCACTTATTGTTTTGTCATTAACAGCTTTTTCAACTTTATCACCTTTGTTAAGTCCCATTACTGCTGCAACTTCATAAGCATCATCTGTACTTGTTACAGAGATACGAGGGTTATGACATGTCGCACATTGTACCTTGGTAGCATTGAGACTTTTATGTGATTTTTTACTAACATACTCTAAACTTTTACGAAAATACTCATCTTTTTGAAAATGACTTTTCGCATGCCATGAGTGTGACCATTCATCAACAATTCTTTTATGACATACTTTACAGCTTTTAGAACTTTTAAATCTTTCACCTACATCAACAGCCTGTGCACCATATAAAGCACTTAGTGTTAAAACACTACATAGTATTAGCTTCATCTATTTATCCTCTAACACTGTTTTGCTAACCAAACCATTAAACCCTTTTGTGCATGAAGACGATTTTGTGCTTCATCAAAAACAATATCAGCATGTTCTTCTAAAACCTCTTCACTCACCTCTTGTCCACGGTATGCTGGTAAACAATGTAAAAATTTTGCATCTTTATCAGCTAAACACATCATTAGACCATCAACCATAAACCCTTGAAAATCTTTAATGCGTTGCTCTTTTTCATCCTCTTGCCCCATAGAAGCCCATGTGTCAGTTGTTACAACTGTTGCACCTTTTACTGCTTCTTTAGGGTCATTCATCACTTTAATGATAGCCCCACTCTCTTTTGCCATTTCAAGTGCATCACTTAAAACCTCTTCATCAACTTCATACCCTTTTGGTGTAGCTATACGTAGTTCAAATCCAAGTTTTGCAGCTAACATTAACCATGAGTTTGTCATATTATTTCCATCACCAATATAAGCAACAACAGCATTCTTAGCTACTCCATACTCTATCATTGTCATATAATCAGCTAAAAGCTGAACAGGATGGTATGTATCTGTAAGACCATTGATAACAGGAACTTTTGAGTAAGATGCGAACTCTTCTATCATCGAATGTTCAAATGTTCTTATCATCACCATATCACACATAGAAGAGATAACACGTGCAGTATCTTTCACAGGTTCACCACGTCCTAAATGAATATCACGATTACTTAAAAAAAGTGCATGCCCACCAAGTTGAAACATTCCTGTTTCAAAACTTACACGAGTACGCGTAGAGCTTTTTTCAAAAATCATTGCAAGTGTTTTATTTTCAAGTTCTTTCTTGTATACACCTGCTTTTAAATCTTTTTTTATCGCCAAACCAGTATCTATGATTTCTAAAATTTCTTCTTTTGTATAATCTTTAAGTGTTAAAAAATGTCTCACTTTTTTATCCTAATAATTTTGTTAATCCCTATTTTAATATAGTTTTCTTTAAACTAACTGTTTTTAAGCAGTTTTGCAACCTCTTTTGCATGGTATGAGATGATTATGTCTGCACCAGCTCTCTTAAAACTCACCATTGTCTCCATTACAACACGCTCATAATCTATAAGACCATTCATCCCTGCAAATTTTATCATTGCATATTCACCACTTACATTATAAACAGCTAAAGGTTTTGTAGTGTTGTCTTTTATCTCTCGTACTATATCAAGATATGCAAGTGCAGGTTTTACCATTAAAATATCTGCCCCTTGTGCCTCATCACTGATACTCTCAGCGATAGCTTCACGACGATTTGCAGGATCCATTTGATAAGATGCACGATCACCAAAACTTGGTGTTGATTCAGCTACATCACGAAACGGTCCATAGTATCCTGAAGCAAATTTTGTAGAGTATGCCATGATAGGAAGATTCTCATACCCGTTACTATCAAGTGCATCTCTAAGTGTTTCAATGATACCATCCATCATTCCACTTGGTGCTATCATATCTGCTCCAGCTTTTGCGTGCACAAGTGCCTGTTGTGCTGAAATCTCTAGCGTTGCATCATTGTTAACAGTTTCATGTACCTCATCAATGATACCACAATGCCCATGGTCTGTATACTCACAAAAACACAAGTCTGTTACCACAAACATATCAGGATGAGCCTCTTTAATTTTTTTCACTGCTGAAGCGATAATACCATGTTCACATAAAGCATCACTCCCTATTGAGTCTTTTACATCAGGAATACCAAAAAGGATGATAGAGTAAATCCCTAAACTTTTTAACTCTTCACACTCTGCAATGGCAACATCTATACTCATTTGATACACACCTGGCATAGAACTTACTTCTGTTTTTATCCCTTCACCACTACGAATAAAAAGTGGATAGATAAAATCATCAACACTAACATGTGTCTCACGCACTAAAGCTCTTAAATTTTTATTTAAACGGGTACGACGAAATCTTTGAAACATACTAAACCTTTTTTTGCTATTTTTTTTGCTATAATATTTTTTATATTTTACCCTTTTAAAGATTAATAAATGAACATAACAATATCTGAGATTGCAAATTTACCATCGCGATTTGGTGACTTTAAAGTAAAAGCTTTTAAAGAAAATGAGAAAGAACATCTTGTCATTTTTTCTGAAAACCTCGCTGAAGTTCCCATAGTTCGAGTCCATTCTGAGTGTCTTACAGGAGATGCTATAGGAAGTTTAAAATGTGATTGTCGTGACCAACTTGAGTATGCACTCTCTTTGGCTGATGAAACTGATGGAATGGTTATATACCTCAGACAAGAGGGGCGTAATATAGGACTTTTAAATAAAATCAATGCCTATGCTCTTCAAGACAAAGGTTTAGATACAGTAGAAGCAAACCACCAACTAGGTTTTGCAGCAGATGAAAGAACTTATGAGATTGTTACCTTCATACTGCACCATTTTGGTATTAAAAAAATAAAACTTTTAACAAACAATCCTGATAAAATCAACTCTATCAGTGATGTAGAGATTGTTGAGAGAGTACCAATTATCATAGAACCAAATAAACACAACAGTGGCTATCTGCAAGTAAAGAAAGAGCAGATGGGACACTTACTCTAAAAAAGAAATGGGGAAACTATGCCTATAGATATCCAACAAGATACTCCTGAGATAGCACTCAAGAAACTGAAAGCACGAGAAGATGCTTTTATACGTCTTGAAGATGTTGCAAACCTTGGAAGTTGGGAAGTTGATATAAAAAAGAACTCTTCTGTTTGGTCATCAAGAAGTTACGACATCTATAAAGTTCCCCATGATGAAGATGTAAATCTCTCCACATTTTTCAATATGCTTCTACCTGAGTACCATGAAGAAGCATATAATATGATTCAAAAAAGTATAAAAACGCAAAAAGCTCTTTCATTTACAGGAAAAGTAAAACGTAGAGATGGTGAGATTATCACTGTACTTATTAATGCTCAGGTGATTGTTGATGAGAATGGTGAACCGTATAAGATTATAGGCACAACACAAGACATTACCTCTTTTACAAAGATACAAGAACATGCAAAAGAGCTCTCAGAACTTCTAGAACATTCTTCAAATGAAGTCTATATCATAGAACCAAAAGAGTTAAAGTACCTTTATGTCAATCAAGGTGCATGTGATGCTCTTGGCTACACAAAAGAAGAACTTCTTACTATGAGTGTTTATGATGTCAATCCTTATCTTAATCAAGAACTTATTGACCACTTACATCAACAGCTTATGCAAAGTCATAAAGTTCTTAATAGAACACTTCACCAAAGAAAAGATGGTTCTTTATATCATGTACAATCCTACATTCATACTCTTCGATACAATGGTTCAAAAGCGTATGTTATTTTTGATACAGATATATCAACATCTATCGAACTTGAGCTTGAGTATAAAAAACAAGCAAATGTACTCCAACATATTCACGACTCAGTTATCTCTACAGATATTTTTGGAAAAATTATTAGTTGGAATCAAGGAAGTGTCCACCTTTTTGGCTACACATTTGATGAGATAAAAGAGAAAAAAATATCAACTCTGTATTCAGTTAAAAATAAAACATCCCTCGATACCCTCTTTCATATGCTCAATAATCAGCAAAATGTTTCCATTGAAGCCATTATGCTTACAAAAGAGAAAAAAGAAATTATTTGCGATATATCGCTAACTCTTTTAAAAGATGAATTTGGTGTTATTAGTGGTTATGTTGGATATATTCAAGACATTACAAAAGAGAAAGAAACTCAAAAACTCCTTGATGAACAAGCAGAAAAATTAAAATACCAAGCGCATCATGACCTCTTAACAGGTTTACCTAATAGAACACTTTTTCAAGAAAGACTTTCTCAAACTATCATCAGTGCTAAGCGTCATAACCAAAAATTTGCACTTCTTTTCATAGACCTTGATCAATTTAAAAAGATTAATGACTCACTCGGTCACCAAGTTGGTGATGAAGTGCTTAAAGAAGCAGCTTCTCGATTAACAAAAGCACTCAGAGCTGAAGATACACTTGCCCGTCTTGGTGGAGATGAATTTACTATCATTCTCAAAGATATTAAAAATGCAAAAAATGCAGCTGTTGTTGCAGAAAAAATCACAAAAGCTATGAAAAAGCCTATAGAGATTGGGACACATACCCTTCATATCTCATCGAGTATAGGTATTAGTATTTACCCTGATGATACTGTTTTTGAAACAGACCTTATCAAGTATGCAGATACAGCAATGTACAAAGCAAAAGATAAAGGTCGAGATAACTATCAGTTTTATGCAGCTGAAATGACACACGAAGCACTGCAACGAGTGATGCTTGAAAATGATTTAAGAATAGCTATTAAAGAGGATCAATTTATCGTTTATTTTCAACCTCAATATACAACAGAAACAAAAAAGATTATAGGGATGGAAGCACTTGTGAGGTGGGAACATCCAAAAAATGGTCTTATCTCCCCTGCTGTATTTATTCCTCTTGCTGAAGAAACAGGACTCATTGTTGAAATAGATGCTCTTGTCATGCAAAAAGCAATGAAGCAGTTTGTTTCTTGGTATAAAGAAGGACACAATCCTGGAAAACTTTCTCTTAACCTCTCTATGAAACAGCTCGCAAAAGATGACTTTGTACAGACACTTACAAATAATATTAAAAAATTCAACTTTAATCCTCAATGGCTAGAACTTGAAGTTACAGAAGGGGATGTTATGAACAACCCTAAGAGTGCTATAGAAAAACTTCTTACAATTCATAAACTTGGTGTTGATATCGCTATTGATGATTTTGGAACGGGGTATTCATCTCTTTCATATCTCAAAAAACTTCCTTTAGATAAACTCAAAATCGACAAATCTTTTATTCGTGACCTTCCTGATGATGAAGATGACATTGCTATTACAAAAGCTATTATTGCATTAGGAAAAAGTTTAAATTTAAAATTGATTGCAGAAGGTGTTGAAACAAAAGAACAAAAAGAGTTTCTCATCTCTAATGGATGTCATTATGTGCAAGGATTTTACTATGCAAAACCCTTACCATCAGAAGAGATTCAAGCTCTATTATAAAAATTTAGTGAAATTTAGCATCACTTAAAGCAGTAATTCTTCGAAGTGCTGCTTCTGTAACATTATATAACTCTTCAGAGATTGTTTTCATCTCCTGATAATACATTTTAGCTTTATCAAGTTCTAATGTATCGGGTTTTGACTTAAACAGCTTTGAGAACAAACCTTTTTTCTCTTTAAAAAATATACTATGAATTTTTTGATATTCTTTATGCCATGCTTCATGATATAAATCTAACTTTTCAAAAAGCTGTAAACCTAAAATACTTACCATAAACTCTTTATCTGCATAAAACATCTGTCCACAACGACAATCTGTTTTCTCTACAGGTGTAGGTTTTTCAACCTCTTTACCCTCTAAAAGTTTTTCAATCTTTTCCATCTGCTCTTGATGTGTCTTTTTTGCAACTTTAAGAGCATCTATCATATCGCTTTTATTCATACTTTTACTCCATTTATAACAAGAGTTCTATTATTACATAACTTTAATAAATATTGCTATATAATACATCAAACTTTTTTCAAGGAAGCAATAATGTCACGACCAACCCCAACCGATCATGAGATTGTTCTCGATCCAAAACGATATATCGTATCAAAAACGGACCCTAAGGGTGTTATTGAATATGGAAATGATTATTTTGTTGAGATTTCTGGGTATTCTGAACATGAGCTCATAGGAAAACCTCATAATATTATTCGTCATCCAGATATGCCACGTATTGTGTTTAAGCTAATGTGGGATCGTATCCAAACTGGTCAAAACATCATGGCTGTTGTTAAAAATATGGCAAAAGATGGTAGTTATTACTGGGTTGTTACTGAATTTGAAGCGAAAAAAGACCCAATCACAAATGAGATTCTCTCTTATACTGCTTTTAGAAAAGCAGCCCCTAAAAAAGCTGTTGAAACTATAGAGCCTATCTATAAAAAGCTTCTTGAAGTGGAACAAGAAGGTGGTATGGAAGCAAGTGAAAAGTATCTTCGTAATTTCTTTGAAGAAAAAGGAACAACGTATGATGACTTTATCGATAAGCTTATTGGGAATAAAGGACTTTTTAAAGTCTTTTTTACAATGATGAAAAAACTTTTTTCGTAAGTAAAGATTGATTTTGAATTTAAAAACAGCCTTACAAAATGAAAATATTGAACTTCCTGATGATTTCTTTCACAAAGTACAAATGTATAAAGAACATCTTCATAAATGGAATAAAATCCATAACCTCACAGGGGCAAAAGATGATGCTACTATAGATGAGTTTATCTATGATGCCATCTTCCCTTTAAGCTTTTTACCAAAAGTATCTACACTTATGGACATAGGTACAGGTGCTGGTTTTCCAGGGATGATTCTTGCTTTTGGAATGCCAGACACATCAGTAACACTTGTAGAGCCCTTAGCAAAACGTGCAAGTTTTTTACAGTTTATCAAAGCTGACTTAGGTCTTGAAAATGTTACAGTAGTGAAAAAAAGAGTAGAAGAGATGCCTTCACAAACTTTTGAGCTTATCACTTCTAGAGCAGTAACACAAACACAGATGTTGCTTGAGCTTAGTAAAAATTTTCGTGATGAAAATTCAAAACTTCTTTTTTACAAAGGGGAAAAAGTTTTTGATGAACTAGAATTAAGTTCTTTAGAAAATCTATCTCATAAAATTATAGAAAACCATAACAGACACTATCTACTTCTTGGAGCAACTTTATGATACTAAAACTTTTACTTGTAATTGGCGTTATTGCTATTATCTACTTTATGTTTATAAAAAAGAAGCCTACTGTAACAAAAAAAACACAACAACAAAAAAAGAAAAATGAAGCTGTTGATGAGATGGTAGAGTGCTCTAGTTGTGGAGTATATGTCACACTTAGTGAAGCTATTTTAAGTAATGGTAAGTACTATTGTTCTCGTGAATGTATTGTAAAAGGGGAATAGATGCTCATTTTTGGTCATAGATTTATACCAAGTGAAAATTTTTATCATATCTCAGATATCGATGCTATCTTAAAAACACCACCCCACTCTACACTTTTTTTACAATGGAATGAAAATAATCTTGACATCATTACATATATGAGAGATAACAATCTCTCTTTTGGACTTGAAGTAACAACAATTACAGAACTTCTTTACGCATCTTCTTTAGGTGCAAAATATATTTTTGTTCCCCAAGAACTTGCAAAAACAGCACAAAGTATTGCAGAAAATTATCTTTTTGATGCAAAAATCGTTCTATTTATTGAAGATGAATCCCTTCTAGAAGAGATGGCACTTCTTGGTATAGATGGCGTTGTTTTCTCCAATGCTATCGTTAAAATCAACTCTTAACCTCTTACTTGTATGCACGCTTTTTACAGCGTGTAGTACAAGAGAAACAGGCTACACTAAAACACAACACTCCTCCCAGAATAATAATTACCTCTCCTCTTTCAAAAAAGCGTATACTCATTATAAAGGAACACCTTATTGCTATGGTGGTACAACTCATCGCTGTATAGACTGTTCAGCATTTGTACAAAAAATGTATCAAGAAGCTTGTCATATTAAAATACCAAGAACAACCCATCAACAAATAAAAATAGGCTTACATGTAAAGAAAAAAAACCTGTCAACAGGAGATATTGTTTTTTTTAAAACTGCCTCTAAAACACTTCATTCTGGCATCTATTTAAAAGATGGAGAGTTTATACATGCATCAAGTAGTCATGGAGTGATAAAAAGCAACTTACATAATTCCTATTGGAATCATGCTTATCTTCAAGCACGACGTATACTTCCTTAGATAATAATTCTTTTTATATAAGGCTTGAGTGCAGTTAAAACTTCATAACTTATAGTGCTTACATGTAAGGCTACTTTTCGAGCATCATTAAAGATTAAAAGCTCCTCATCTTGTGTTGCAAATGAGGAGTTATCCATAGAGATTCGTCCTACTATAGGGATATTTTGAGGTGTTACATAAGTGTTGGAACATGCACGAAAAAAACCATCAGCATACCCAACATCATAATTACTTACAACACACGATTCTTGAGCACAAAAGGTAGCACCATATCCTACACATTCCCCTTTTTCTAAAATACGAGAAGATATTTTTTGTGCATATAAACTTAGTACTGGTTTAAAGAGTGTTTCATCTTCAAGGTAAGGCATCTCTAAACATCCATATGCTGCTATACCAACACGGGCAATAGACTCATCGAAATCTTCCTCTCTCATCAGTGCTGCTGAATTACACGAGTGAAAAGCAACAGAATTCTCTACAAATGATTTACACAGCTGTTTTACTTCTAAAAAACGCTCTTTTTGTTGTGCATACATCTGCGTTGTTTCATCAGCACTGCTATGGTGTGTAAACACAGCTTGAAGTTGTAAGTTATAATGCTTTAACAAACTAAGAGTCTCTTGTAACTCTTCTATTTTAATACCATTACGTCCCATCCCTGTATCTACCTTGAGATGAACTTTCGTATGAGGTGGAAAAAGAGCTATCTGAGCTTTATCATTAATGGTGTATGCTATCTTTTCATCAGCTTCATTTGGTATCTCAGCTAACACCAACACAGAATCAAAAAACTCTCGTACCATCATCGCTTCCACCTGACAACGTACCACAGCTTTAGTAATGCCATACTCCTTCGCCATAGAAGCCACCTCTAAAAGACCATGCCCATACGCATTATCTTTGAGTACAAGCGCTATCTTCTCTTTGGACTTGGTTTTTGCCGCAATGATATCAAGGTTATGAAAAAAGTGTTGTTTATTTAAAGTGATATACGCCATCTACGCTCTGTACTCCCCTGCAAAATCTGCTCTATTTTTCTTTGCTTTTAGTATAATATCAAAAATATTAGGAATTATACCAATGAAAAGACTAATAGCTGAGTTTGAGCCACAAACATTTACACAAATCATTTTTCCACACAAAGAGACAGATTGGAGTCCTTATCTTCAAGATGCTCAAAGATGTTTTTGCAATATTATCAATGCGATTATAGAGTTTCAAGCATGTCTTGTAGTTTGTGCTGATATTGAAGAGGTACAATCTTTTTTCAAACCTCATCCTAACCTTTTTTTTACAAAATTTGTAACTGATGACACATGGGCAAGAGACTGTTCAGCACTCAGTGTAGAAGAGAACAACAAAGTCGTTTTATATGACTTTGTTTTCAATGCATGGGGTGATAAATTTGGTGCTTCACAAGATAATCTTTTAACCAAACATCTAGCACACTGTTATGATGCCCCTCTTCGTTCTCTAGATTTTGTTTTAGAGGGGGGAAGCATTGAAAGTAATGGAAAAGGTTTACTTCTAAGTACCTCAAAATGTATCTATAACACAAACAGAAACCCTCAACTCAACACACAACAAAGAGACCAGATACTCAAAGATTCGCTTGGATTAAAAGAGATTTTATACCTTCATCATGGTTATTTAGCTGGAGATGATACTGATGCGCATATAGATACACTTGCGCGTTTTATAAACCACGATACCATCTGCTATGTACAATGCCATGATACAGAAGATATACACTATGAGGAGCTTCATAAAATGGAACAAGAGCTCAAACAAATCGCGCAAAAGCATCAGCTAAAACTTCTTCCTTTACCTATGTGTTCAGCGCTTTTTTATGAGCAAGAGAGGCTTCCTGCAACCTATGCAAACTTTCTTTTTGTAAATGGTGGTATTTTACTCCCACTTTATGGAGTTAAAGAGGATGAAGAAGCCCTCAGCATATTCCAAAAAACTTTTCCAGAGCGTAAAGTAGTTGGCATCGATTGTTCTGTCCTTGTAAGACAACACGGTTCACTCCATTGTGTAACTATGAATTTTCATGCCCCTTTAAAACTTGAGCGTTGCTTGGATAGAGAGTAGATTTCCCATATTTGCAACAACTTTTTGTGCTGCTTCATTATGAGGAGCTTTCAAAGAACGTAGTGCATAATTACAGTCTATTCTCGTAACACCTTGAAAATGGTAAGAGATGCCAAAGGTTGTGGTTTTATAATCTCTTTCCCCTAAAGTAGAGTTTGTTAAGCGATTGAGATAATCATAACGTGTCATTACTTCAATTTTTTTTGTAAGAAAATAAGCAATATTAAAATAACCTCCATCTGCTTCATTCTCTTTTGCTGCAGCTATTTTATATGCCCAATTTGTAGTATATGGATCAGGGTCTGTATCGACAGCACCATTATAAATCATACCTTTTGCTTTAATATACTCTACCTCTAATCGCAAAGCATTATGAAAGTACACTACCCCAACACCATACCTTTCTCGTGTATAATTTTGATTATTTAATCGTCTTTTACCATCTTGGTACCATACAAAAGTTTTTAAAGATTCTTCATAATACCCTTTACCCTTATGAAAAAGATACTCAAGAGCAGAGTATGCATAGTAAGTCATTTTTCCTGAACTATTTGATGCACTTAGTCCTGTACCACTACCAACCATTCCTGCAATGCTAATTCTATAAGGAGTAAATGGTGTAAAAGTATGAAAAACCTCCACACCTCTGTCTCGAAATGCACCAACAGATTCCTCAGGAATTCCTTGATAATTTCCATGAACAATAACAGCATCATTTGGTAAAAAACGTTCTAAAAGGAGTTGCGAAGTTGCTGTTGTGAAATTTCTGTAAGGTGATGTAAAAACAGCGCGTAAAGCCTCTTCTGCTGTAGGGTACTTAAACTGTCCAAAACGAATATTTATATCGTAAGGGGCACGATATGTTACAGAAGCATCAGTAAGATGATTATCAACCTTATGTCCAGCTGGCATCGTAATACCATTTTCACCCAATTCACTCATTAGAAAAAAGTTAAACTTATTTGCTTTATCTATCTTGCCTCTTAGTGCCAAACGAGCACGATTAACCTCAAAAGCTGATTGAGTATCAAGGGATGGAGGTAACATCACAAAAGGTGTTTTGTTTATCCCCTCAACCTCATACATATCACCATAATCTTTTTGATACCCCACTTGTATAAATCCCCACAAACGAATTTGTGGTGCTTTTTGAGGTTCAACACCTGAAATATAAAGCCAATCAGCAGCATAAAGCCACTGCGTACAAACTAAAAAAAAGACTACTCTAAGAATGACTTGCATGTAAAAAGTTTTGAAATTTTTCTAAATCCTCATTTCTAGCGACCACAACAAGAGTATCACCACCATCAAGTTTGTGATCAACTCTATGGTCAATAAAAGAGAGCTCATCGCCACGCTCTTTATCTATAATCGCAATGAGTACAATACCATGCTTTTTAAAGTCTATCTCACTTAAAAGCTTGGTATCTATAGAGGAGTTTTGAGGAAGAACCACCTCAGCCATTTTTAAATCATTTTCTTTATATATAATCTCATCAACTGCCTTGGTAACAGCTGGTTTTGTTAACATATTTACAAAACGACGCGAAGTTGCTTCATAAAGGTCTATAACACTTGTTGCTCCTGCATATTTCAATTTTCTTGCATTTTCAAAAGAGTTACTTATGGCAATAATAGAGAGTTCATTGTAAAGTGTTTTTAAAGAGAGTACCAAAAAAAGGTTATGTGCTGTTTTATTCATGGCACAGTACACAACATCTTTTTTTTCATCAATCTCTAGTGCCGTTATATCTTCATTATGTTTAATATTTATCTGCTTTGGAATCACATCACTTGGTATGCTTGCATCATAATTTTTTGTATCAACAACAACCACAACCTCTTTGTTCAAAGAACGAAGATGCTTATACAGATGACGTCCAAAAGATTCAAATCCAAAAATAATTATTTTTCCACTCACTGCATCTTCCTTTTTAAGTTACTAATCGCTGTCGTATGCCCTATACACACAAGATTATCTCCTGATAAGAGTATAAAATCATCACTTGGATTAAAAATAAACTCAGAATCATCTGTTTTACAATTACGAAGCACTCCAAGAAGTATCACTCTCATTGCTTGGAGTTCCACCTCTTTGAGCATTTTCCCATCGCCAAAACTTTCTGGAACAATCTCTATCTCATCCATCTGAATCTTATCTTTTTGATCAACAATAGAGAGAAGCACCTCAAAAGCAACAGGCTCTCCCTCATACACTGCAGCCATCATCCCTGCAATCTCTTCTGGCATAATCACCTGATCAACATTGGCAAAGTACATCTTTTGTGCAACCTCTTCATCACTACATCGTGCTGAAACATGGACATTGGCATTTAAGCTTTTTACATTTACAGCAATAAAAATGTTTACAATATCATCAGAAGTAAGACATAGAACATGGGAAATATTTGTTTTAATTTTAAGTTGAGCAAAGACTTTCTCACTTGTTGCATCAGCACAAATCGCTTTATACCCCATACTATAAGCCATCTCAGCAAGATTTTCATCTTTTTCTATCACAACAAAAGCAACCCCTTCGTTTTGTAATTCCTTAGCGACAAGACGCCCTAAAAGTCCAAAACCACAAATCACAGTAATACTCTCTTTTTTAGAAAGATTTTGAACGATTCTATCTTCTCGAAGCATAGTAAGTCGTTCACTAAATGAAGAAACAATGATAGAAGTTGCAAAAGAGATAAGTCCGATACCTGTAAAAATGATAAGCATCGTAACTACTCGTCCCTCTGGGGTTACAGGAGAGATATCTCCATATCCAACAGTTGAAATGGTAATGAGTGCCCAGTAAAAGGAGTCAAAAAGATTTTTTATATTAGGGTTTTGGTTGTTTCCCTCAAAAACATACAGCATAATTCCAGCTATAAATATAAAAAAACCAGAAAGTGTTAAAAGGGTAATAAGCTCAAATTTTTTATTTTTCAAAACCTCTAAAAAGCTTGTTAAACTCTTTGTATATCGAAGCATCTTAAAGGCACGAAACAGTACTAAGACACGAAGAACTCTCAAACCTCTGTAACTTGGTAAAATAGCGATTAAATCTATAATCGCTGAAGGAGTTGTTATATACTCCCACTTATCAAGAAATGCTTTTTTTAGTAAAGTTGATATTTGTAACTCTTTTGCAAAGAAGAGTGATTCTTCATACTCTTCAATCACTAACTTATGTAAATCACTATAAATCCACATTCTTAAAAAATACTCAATGATAAAAACAGATGTCACAAAATAAAGGTCTAAATCATCTAACCATTTGGGAACATGGTGTTTAACATCCATAACAAGGAGAGTTACACTACTTAAAATCACAAAAATCATAAAAAAATCGAAGTATTTTTTGTAAGGATAATTATCATTTTCTAAAAGATTATAAAAAAAAGTTTTCACCTTATTATAACGAGGGGATGCATTTAAAAAGTATGCAAATTCAACAAGAAGATTTTTTGGTTGTTTCATAAAATTACTGCACCTCTTGAGAGCTTACATGTAAGGTTGTATTTGTCTCATTTTTTTGTTCTAACATTGCCATTCCACTCATAATTAGGTACGTAGCAAGGGCAAATCCCAATGCTATTGTTACCATTTTTTTTACTTTTTCAAGTTTCGTCATATCTTTCTCCTTTGGTGGAATTATATCTTTTTAAATTTTAAAATCATCCTTTTTTTTTCATGAAAAAATAGAAATTTTCATGAAAAAACACAGATTTTTTATAAAATAAATTTTCTTAACACTAATGTAACATTTCTTTCATACAATATGTAAAATTTAAATTTTATGAAGGTTTAATATATGAACAAACTCATTACTCTCTCATTAATTACTATCTCATCACTCTACGCAGCAGATGTAGAACTTTCTCCAATTGCTGTTGAATCAACTGTTGTAACAGATGTTGCACAAAAAGCACAAACATCAGCAGATGTTGCTCAAGCATTAAGCGATAATGTTCCTGCTATTGATATGTCACGAAGAAGTGGTATTGCAAACGATATCATTTTACGTGGGCAAAAAAGAGATAATATTACTGTAGAGGTAGATGGTACAAAAGTGTACGGTGCATGTCCAAATAGAATGGACCCACCAGTTTCTCATATAGTAGCCAACCAAATTGATAAAGTGCAAGTTATTGAGGGTCCTTATGATGTTACAACATTTGGAACACTTAGTGGGGGCGTTAAAATTACAACAAAAAAACCTTCTCAAGAAGAAAAAGCTTCTTTAAATCTTGGTTTTGGCTCTTGGAACTATAATAAGTTTGGTATCTCTGCACAAGGTGGTACAGATAGAGTTCGCTTCAATGCAACAGCATCTATGGAGTCAAGTGACCAGTATAAAGATGGTAATGGCGATACATTAGCAACTCAAATTGATAACTATGTTGGAGATAATGTTCCTCTTAATGGCGTTAAACTTAAACCTCAGTATCATGATATGGAAGCTTATACAAAAAAAAGTGCTATGGCTAAAGTATATATAAAAACACTTGAAAATCAAGAGTTACGATTAAGTGTTACAGCCAACAGAAGTGATAGTGTTTTATATGCAAACTCAAAAATGGATGCCATTTATGATGATTCAAATCTTTATAATGTAGAATACAATATAGATGCTATCAATGACATTTATAAAAACATTAATCTTCAGTACTACCATACAGATGTAGACCATCCAATGGGTACAGACTATAGAGTTTCTTCTCTCACTAACCCAGTTATGACAAACTGGCTCACAACTGATATGGATGGTATTAAATTTAAAAATACATTTGTCATTAATAACTACAAACTTCTCATAGGTCTTGATGGAAGTAAAAGAGTATGGGATGGGCATTATGAAAAGGATCATTCTGCAGCAGCTATAGGGTATAGAAAAAGTATAGATAATGCAGTTACAAAAAATGCTGCAATTTTTGCAAAACTCAACAAAACTTACGGTTCGTTTGATGTAGAAGTAGGTGCACGTTATGATGATACTTCTATCACAAATGACTCATTTGAAGATAATGACTACACATCTTTTAGTGCTAATATACTCGCAACAAATCACATTAACAAAGAAAATAAAATCTTTTTTGGCTTAGGTCAAGCGTATCGTGTGCCTGATGCAAGAGAACTTTATTTTGTAGGTAAAAGTGGTAATCTTGTTGGTACCCCAAATTTAAAACAAGTTGAAAACCAAGAAATTGACTTAGGATACAACTATAATGGTGATGATTTTAGTTTTAAAATCAAAACATTCTACTCAATGTTAAGTAACTATATCTACATTCAAAAAGGGGTTGCAACAAACGCTTTTTCAAATATAGACGCAACTGTATATGGTACTGAATTAAGTGGTACATATTATATCAATGATGATGTTACTCTTGATATGGGTGCATCATATAAAAGAGGGAAAAAAGACGAACCTCTTGCAGGACAAACAGATACAGATATGGCAGATATGGCACCACTTCGTGGAAATGTAGCTCTTAACTACGAATACGCTCGTAACTCTTTAGCATCTCTTGAAGTAAGAGCAAGTGAAAGATGGGATACAATAGATAGTGATAATGGTGAACAAGTTCTTGCTGGTTGGGCTATTGTTAATGCAAAAGTAAAACACGCTGTCAATAAAAAATTTGATTTTACTTTAGGTGTTAATAATCTTTTTGATAAAACATATGCTCAGAGTAATACTTATGCTGATTTAACACTTATCACTGCTGGTGGGACAAGTGATGTTATGCTTATGAATGAACCAGGGCGTTACATCTATACAAATTTAGATTTTAAATTTTAAAATGTTAGTCACCGTTTAATGGTGCTAACACTTTACTAATACTTCTATTTTATAATACGTTCACCAAAATAAAAAAGGAAACACAATGAAAACAAAAATTTTAACTTTATCATTACTTACAGCTGGTCTCTTACTCTCAGGATGTGGAAGCTCATCTTCTTCTGATACAACAGAGACAACAACAGCTGCTACATCTGGACAGCTTGTAGATAACTATGTTGCCAATGTTGACTATACTTGTGCTGATGGTACGACAGGTGTGACTGATGAAAATGGTTCTTTTGAATGTGAAACGCTTCCTGTTTCATTTCAAATAGGTGGTGTAGAACTAGGTACAATTGATCAAGTACCTCAAGATACTCAAGTTTTCCCTCAAGATTTAGTAGGCGTAGCTCGTACTGATGTAAATAATTCTGATGTTATTGCTATGGCTCAATTTTTACAATCTTGTGATGAAGATAACGATACAACAAATGGTATTCATATCAAAGAGGAAGTAAAAGAAGCTCTTAAAGACCATGATGAAACTTTTGATGCTGAAGATGTTGATGCTTATGCAACTGATGCAGACATTACACTTATTAGTGAAGATGAAGCAAAAACACACCTTGAAAAAACAACAACATTTGTAGAACATGTTAACGAACATAAACAAGGTGATTCTGCACAAGGTCAAGAAAAAGAAGATGGTGAAATTCCTGACTCAATTGCTGCAGCACTTTTAACACCAGCAGCTGATTTAACACAAGAGACAAAAAATACTCTTGCATATATGGGTAACGAAGAAAGATTAGCATATGATGTTTATACAGAACTGTATAATTATCAACTAGAACAAGGTAATGACATTCAACAACTTACAAATATCGCAACAAAATCTGAGGCAACACATATTGCTACAGTAGAGTTACTTGTAGAAAAGTATGTAAATGATATAAGTGACTTTACAAATGTTGATGTAGAAGATACAAACTTCTCTATGACTGATGCTACACTTGGTGCTACTGAGTTACCTACAGGTGTCTATAACATTAGTGATATTCAGGAATTACACGATACTCTTATTGAAAAAGGGCAACAAAGTGTTCAAGATGCACTTGAAGTTGGCTGTATGGTAGAAGTTACTGATATCAATGATCTTCTTAAAGATATTGAAATTGCAAAAGAGTCTAATGCTACTGATGTTGTCACTGCTTTTGAATTTTTAAGAGATGGTAGTTACTCTCACTATTGGTCTTTTGACAAAGGTCTTAAAAATATTGGTGTAGAAGATGGTTGTTGTTCAGTAGGTGATGAGTACTGTCATCCTGAATATCCAACAAATACAAAAGGTGCTGATGGAAGTAGTGAAAGTTGTGATAATGAAAATGCACAACAAGGCGATGCAAATGAAAATGGTGAAAAAAATGAAGATGCACAGGGTCCAAAAGATGGAACAGGGCAACAAAAAGGGAAAAAATAGTTTTAACAATTTCTCATAATATTTTGCTATAATTTCGCTACTTAATTTTCAAAAAGGTAGTGAGATATGGAGTGTCAAGGAAAAATACTGTTTTATAATGAGCAATCAGGAACAGGTATTATCATCACTCCAGAAAAAGAAAAAATCTCTTTTGACATCAACTCTTGGGAAGACTTTGAAAATATGCCATCCCTTGGGCTTGATGTCACCCTTACATGTAAAGACAATCAAGCAAGTGCTATTTATACCCTACCTAAAGAAGAACCTCAAAAAAATGAACCTCAAGAAGAAGAGTTAGAAGAGGAAAACTTACCCCCTTCTTTAACAACACAAGAAGAGTTAGACACAGAAGTCACACAAAAAGAGTATAAAACTTTCCGATATAAAGACCAAGAACTTTCATCTACAGATACTGAACTTTCAGACCTTCTTAGCACAACTCAAGAGAGTTTAAATACTGTTAACAAACATATTAGCCTTACATCTAACATCTCAAAAACGATGCAAAGCTATTTTAGTAACATCTATAAACAGATAAAAAAAAGAGAGGGATACAAAAAAGTTGATGGTCGTCTTGAATACATTTTAGCCAAAAGGTTTTTATGGACAACCTATAATAACCTCCAAGAGATAGACCCTCATGTTATTACACCTCGTATAAAATCTATTGCTGATGATTTGCTTTTTATGAGCACTATTGAAGAAGATTTTCATAGAAAAATACGCTATCCAGCTTTAACATTTGAAGAAATTTTTCTCTCCAATCAAACTGAATACAAAAAAATAAAAGAACTTACAGAAAAAACATTTGAAAAACTCTCTTTTTTAAGAGAAAAAGAAAACAGTATCTCAGCCAAAAAAGAAGCATTAAAAAAAGAGTTTTTAAGAGCATCATCTTTAGAAGAAAAAAGAGCCCTCCAAAAAAAAGAAAAAGTACTCAATGGAACATACGCAGACACTGTTCATGTTATGGCATCACTCAAAGAAGAGTATAAAATAAATACACAACGTCTTCAAAAGTTTGAGCAACAGTATAAAGATGATTTTCATAAAGAATTTCGTAAAACAGCACAAAAATATGAGAATTTTCTTAGTGAGATTTTAAATGCTCAAGCCTTTTTACTTGACTCTCTTCTTTGGAAAGAAGCTAAAATTTCCAAGCCAATTCAAAAGCATCTTCAAGGGCTTTCTATAGATATAGAGTTTAATACAAAAGAGTACTTAAAGTACTTTTTAAATACTCTTGATGAAACAAAAACAAATGAAAATACAAAAGAACTTTTTACACTGTATGAACATCTAAAAGAGATTCAAAAAGAGTATATACTTATCATCTCAAGTTCAAGTCAAGATGCTATGGAGTATCAGTATAGTATGAAAGAGCTCGAAAAAGATTATAAAATAAAATCATTTGTAGATGAGCTCTTAGCACTCAAATGGTCAATGAAAAATAATGTCAAACTCATTATCATTGATGAATACCTCAGCATTACAACAGCAAAAAAATTTCTTGATGCCTATCATACACACATTCTTTCAAAACCAAAAATCATTATTATTGGTGAACATCAAGAACTCCATACAAAAGCATTTAGTGTTCATAAAATTCTCTCCCCTGCACAATCACAACATGCCTTGTTAAAAACAGCAAAAGAACTCTTAGAAAAATAATAATTTCAAGACACCTTGAGAACTTAACCCCCTTTTTATCCTCTTTGGGATAAAATCTTTTCTATGATAACAAGATACCCAACTAAAAAAATATTCGTAGGTGATGTCGCTGTTGGTGGAGATGCTCCCATCTCTGTACAGTCTATGACCTACTCAAATACCCATGATGTCGCAAGTACTGTTGAGCAGATTAACCGTCTCCATTTTGCAGGGTGTGATATAGTTCGTGTTGCAGTTCCTGACATGGAAGATGCTCTTGCACTTAAAAGTATTAAAGAGCAAATCTCTCTTCCTTTGGTAGCTGATATTCACTTTAACTATAAACTTGCACTTGTTGCTGCTGAAGTGGTAGACTGTATACGTTTTAACCCTGGAAATATCAGTGATAAAACAAAAATCAAAGAGATAGTCAAAGCGTGTCAAGAGAGAAACCTCCCTATACGAATAGGTGTCAATGCAGGAAGTCTTGAAAAAGAGTTTGATAATAAATATGGACCAACAGCAGAAGCTATGGTCGCTTCAGCTGAGTATAACATCAAATTCTTAGAAGATTTAGGATTTGATGATATTAAAATCAGTCTCAAAGCTTCAGATGTGGAAAGAACTGTCCAAGCATACAGAATGTTACGCCCAAAAAACAACTATCCTTTCCACCTTGGTGTCACTGAAGCGGGTACTATCTTTCATGCAACAGTAAAAAGTGCCATAGGTTTAGGTGCTCTTTTACTTGATGGTATTGGTGATACGATGCGTATCAGCATTACAGGTGAGCTTGAAGAAGAGATTAAAGTTGGTAAAGCTATCTTAAAAGACAGTGGTGCAGCCAAAGAGGGGCTTAACATCATCTCTTGCCCTACATGTGGTCGTATAGAAGCTGACTTAGTAACAGCAGTAGCTGAAATAGAACAACGCACTAAACATATAAAAGCACCACTTGATGTTAGTGTGATGGGGTGTGTTGTAAATGCCATTGGAGAAGCTGCCCATGCTGATGTTGCCATCGCCTATGGAAAAGGCAAAGGGCTCATTATGGTCAAAGGGGAAGTTGTTGCCAATCTTGATGAGGACAAACTTGTTGATAGATTTGTTCATGAAGTTGAAACTATGGCAAATTCTCAGGAGTAAATGATGACAAAAGAGGAGATTTTAACTTTTTTAAGAGAAAATAAAACACTTTTACAAGAGCAGTATCATGTCACAAAAATAGGACTTTTTGGAAGTTATGCGAGAGATGAAGCTCATGAAGAAAGTGATATCGATATTTTAGTTGAAATGCCTTCTCAGTTTGATTTATACTATGATTTAAAAGAATACTTAGAAACCCATCTCCATAAAACAATTGACTTAGGCTTACAAAAAAGTATGCGACCATTTATAGAAGATTTTATCAAAAAAGATTTAATTCATGTCTAAAAGAGCTAGTGAACTCTATGTTCTTGATATTCTTATAGCATACGATAAAATCATGCGTTATACACAACATATTGACTCTGGAGATGATTTACTACATGATGAGATAATTTGGGATGCAACTATTCGTGAACTTGAAATTATTGGAGAAGCAACTAAAAACCTTATTCAAGAAAATATTATTGACAATACAAATCGTAGGATTGTAGATTTTAGAAATCAAATTGCACACGGTTATTTTGGTATAGATGCAGATATAGTTTTTGATGTTATTCATAATAAACTGCATCATTTTACACAAACGCTTTCTAATCTCAATCTTAATTTATACCATGCTATAAAATTAGCACAAAAAGAGCATCAACACAATCAAAATATACTAAATTTACTTACAAAACTTGAGGAAAACAACTAATGCAAGACAATCTTTATAACCTCGCTTTTGAGCGAAGCATACTAAGTTCTATTATCTTTGAACCAAGCCAATTTGATGAACTGAGCGTTCTTTTAAAGGTTGAAGACTTCTACCTCCCTGCACATCAAGATATTTTTAAAGCGATGTTGACACTTTTACAAAAAGATCAACCTATAGATGAGGAGTTCATCAAAAAAGAGCTTATCGCTATGAAAAAATTTGATGAACAGGTTCTTTTAGAAATTCTTGCAGCAAACCCTATTGCAAATACAAAAGCGTATGTTGATGAGATAAAAGACAAATCACTCAAACGCCATCTCCTTACCCTTACAACAGAGATAAAAAGGGTAACTGTTGAGGAGGAACTCCCCTCTGCTGAAGTGGTAGATATTGTAGAGAAAAAGCTTTATGAAATCACCCAAGACAACCAAACAAGCGACTTTAAAGACTCCCCTACTATGACCTTTGATACGATGGAGTACATCAAAGAGATGAAAGCACGAGGCAACTCTGTTTTAGTTGGTGTAGACACAGGATTTAAAGAACTCAATAAAATGACAACAGGCTTTGGTAAAGGAGACCTTGTTATCATTGCAGCAAGACCAGCGATGGGGAAATGTCTTGGTCGTGGTACAAAAATAGTAATGTTTGATGGTTCTCTTAAAAATGTAGAAGATATAGAAGTGGGTGATCAACTTATGGGTGATGATTCAACACCTAGAAATGTCCTCTCTTTAGCGCGTGGTAGAGAAAAAATGTACTGGATACGACAAAATAAAGGGATAGACTATCGTGTCAATGAAAGTCATATCTTATCACTCAAAAGAAGTAGAAATGAGGGGAAACATAAACATGGTGATGTTCTTAATATCTCTGTTAAAGAGTACAACAAAAAATCAAACAAATTTCACTCAAACTATAAAGGGTATAAGGTAGCGATTGACTTTTGTGAACAACACCTACCAATAGATCCTTATTTTTTAGGGATATGGCTAGGAGATGGAACAAGCAGTAATGTTGGTATAGCTACTCAAGATAAAGAGATTGTACATTATTTAGAAAATTATGCACAGACACTTCATCTCCAAGTAACAAAACAGCATAACAATAAAGAAAAATGCCCTATGTATGCTATAACATCTGGAAAACGGGGTGGCTACTATAAAGATGACAATTCGCTACAAACAAGATTAAGACAACTTGATGTTTTAGACAATAAACATATTCCACATATCTATATCCAAAATTCAAGAAAAAATCGTCTGGAACTTTTAGCAGGAATTTTAGATAGTGATGGCTACTATGATGCACAATTTAATGTGTTTGAAATTGTACAAAAAGATAAGAAACTTACACAACAAATAAAATTTTTAGCTGATTCTCTTGGATTTCGAGTTTCTATGAAAACGAAAATAGCACGCATAAAAAAAATAAACTATGAGTGTGAAGTATATAGACTCAGAATTGTTGGAGACTTAGAGACAATTCCAACAAAAATCAAAAGAAAACAAGCACGAAAACTCAAAGCGAAACGAGAAGTCAAACATACAGGTATCTCTGTAGAATATGATAAAGTTGACGATTATTACGGTTTTACTATAGATGGAAATCATCTCTTTTTACTTGAAGATATGACAGTAACACATAACACTTCGTTTATTTTAAACACCGTAAACAACCTCATTTTACAAGGAAAAGGGGTGGCTTTTTTCTCTTTGGAGATGCCTGCTGAGCAGTTAATGCTTCGTCTTTTATCTATTCAGACCTCTATCCCTCTTCAAAAGTTGCGTGTAGGTGATATGAACGATGACCAATGGTCAGCACTCAATGGTGCTGTAGATAAAATGAATTCGGCAAAACTTTTTGTAGATGACCAAGGAAGTGTCAATATCAACCAACTTAGAAGTAAACTTAGAAAGCTTAAAAATCAGCACCCTGAGATTGAGATAGCTGTGATTGACTACCTTCAGATTATGTCAGGGATTGGTAATCAAGACAGACACCTTCAAGTAAGTGAAATTTCAAGGGGGCTTAAAATGCTTGCTCGTGAACTTGAGATTCCTATCGTTGCCCTTTCACAGCTTAACCGTGGACTTGAAAGTAGAAATGATAAACGCCCAATGTTAAGCGATATTCGTGAATCTGGTTCTATTGAGCAAGATGCTGATATCATTTTGTTTGTCTATCGTGATGATGTTTACCTCTACAAAGAGGAGAAAGAGCGAGAGAAAGCTGCCAAAGCAGAAGGCAAAGAGTTTACCTCCACTTATGTTGAAAAAGAGGAAGAGGAAGCCGAAATCATCATAGGAAAACAAAGAAATGGACCAACAGGCCATGTCAAACTGATTTTCCAGAAAAAACTTACCCGTTTTGTCGATGCGCCAAGCTTTGCAAGTGCTGTTGAGACTGTCTATGAAAATGTAGATACAAAAAGTGCCAATATAGACCTTCCAAATGTTGAGATGCCTCAAATATAATGCTTATTGAGAAACTAGACCTCTTCTCTTCTAAAAGAGATGTTGTCTATTTTCTACTTCTTTGCCTTACCCTTTTGAGTTTCTCTTTAGGGTATAAATACTATCAATACACACAACTTACCAAGTTTGACTCCCAAATCATCAATGCTGAAGTACTCAAACACTACTCTAAAACAAAACGCACAAAAACAGGTCGTCTCTCTACAAAATATATAGCTAAACTAAGAGCTGATGATGGATCAGTCTTTTATACTATAACGAGTAAAAAATATCCTCATCTACTTCACAAACATTTACAACTAGAAATATGGGCTGGAAATATTAGCTTTTTAGAATATCTCAAGGGGTATTTTGCCTTTTCAAAAATCTTACATGTAAGCACACAATCCTCACTTAAAGAACAACTCTACCATGCTATAAACAACCAACATGCTTCACAAAAACTTCAAGAGCTTTTCAATGCACTTTTTTTGGCACAGCCACCCTCAAAAGAGCTACAAAAACAGCTTTCAGAACTTGGAGTATCTCATCTTATTGCACTCAGTGGCTTTCATTTAGGGATTCTTTCAGGAGTCCTTTTTTTCCTTTTCAAACTACCCTATCGATATCTGCAACAAAGATATTTTCCCTATAGATTCTATACAAAAGACAGTTTTTTTGTCATTGCATTGTTACTCTTTGGCTATCTTCTTTTTTTAGATATACCAGACTCTCTACTTCGTGCCTATGGAATGTTTGTTATAGGATATATTTTATATGATAGATGGTTTGTTGTTCTTTCTATGCAAACACTCTTTGTTAGTGTCCTACTTTTAGTAGCTCTTGTACCTAAACTCTTTTTCTCTTTGGGATTTTATCTTAGTGTTGGTGGTGTTTTTTATATCTTTTTATTTACCTCTTATACAAAAAATCTTTCAAAACTATGGCAGTTTATACTTCTTCCATTTTGGGTTTATCTGATGATGTTGCCCTATTCTATAGCTCTTTTTCATAACTTTAGTACACTTCATCCTCTCTCTGTTCTATGGACGACACTCTTTAGTGTTTTTTATCCTTTAGAGCTTTTTTTACACCTCATCTCTCATGGAAATCTTCTTGATGAAGCACTTGAAAAACTCTTACATGTAAGCCTAAACAACCCTATGGTTTTTTTACCAAAGAGCCTTTTAATTCTTCATATACTACTCTCTATTGTAAGTGCTTTCAAACATAAGTTTCTGCCTTACTTACTTGCGTATAGCCTCTTTCTTTTTATATACTTTATCTATAATGTAACATAGTTTTAAACCATAAATAAACATAATCCAAGAAGCATAAATCCATAAAAATAAAAAAAGTAAAATAGAAAAAGAACCATACATTGTTGCATACGATTTATTGTAAATCACATAGTAGATAAATCCATTTTTACTCAAGCTAAAAATTACAGCTACTATAAAAGAGCTTATAGCTGAAGCTTTAGGGTTGATACGAACATTTGCAGCAATTTGAAACAGTAAAAAGAAAAGTCCCCAAATGATAACATAAGGTATGAAAGGCATCAGATTGAAACCAGAAGTAAGTGCATTATTTGCAATAAGCTTAGCTACATATCCACTCATATAAAAAGAGATACCAAGCGCTATAGGTGTAAGCGTTATCATCGTCCAGTAAGTTGTTATACTCTCCCAAAGTGTTCGAGGCTGTGCATGAAAGATTCTATTTGCGATATACTCAAAATTTTTAAAAAATAAAAGAGAAGATGTTAAAATAGCAACAAAGCCTATCATCCCCATTTTTGAAGAGTTTGCTAAAAAACCATTGATTTGATTCATAACTACTTCTGAATTTACAGGCATAAGGTTTGAAAAAATAAACTCTTGAATTTTGACATAATAATCTGAAAAAGAGGGTAAAGAGGTTAAAAGTGTCATAATAATAAGTAATAAAGGAATAATACTAAAAATAGTATAAAAACTTAAACTTGCAGCAAAGAGAGTAAGCTCTTTATCAATAAAAGAGCTTATGAAAAAACGGGTATGTCTGTAAAATTTATAAATTTTAGGAAATTTACGTAACATCACCGTTTAAGAGAGACCCATTTTTGCAGGGTTTAGGATATTGTTTGGATCAAAAGCCATTTTAATAGAACGGAAAAGTTGCATCTCATCTTCAGTAAATGCCATAGACATATAAGGTGCTTTAGCAAGACCAATACCGTGTTCACCTGAGAGTGTACCACCTAAATCTATAGTTGCTTGGAACACCTCTTCAATAGCTTTATACCCTATCTCTACTTCATGAGGGTTACTTCCATCTACCATAACATTTGTATGGACGTTTCCATCACCTGTATGCCCAAAACATGGAATGTTAATATTATATTTTTCAGCTATAGCATAAAACTTTTCTAAAAGCTCAGGTAAAACAGCACGAGGTACAGTCACATCTTCATTGATTTTTTTACTTCCATAGACACTTAATGCAGGAGAAGCATTACGACGAGCAAACCAGATATCAGCTGCTTCTTTGTCATCTTTTGCACGACGAAATTCACTACAACCATTTTCTTTAAATACTTTTTCTATCATATCAAGTTGAAAATTCAAATCATCTTCTAAGTTTCCATCAACATCTGTTACAAGCAAAGCTCCAGCATCTACAGGAAGCCCTTTATGAAAAGTCTGTTCTACTGCACGAATAGTTAAATTGTCTAAAAACTCCATAGCAACAGGAGTAATACCACTTGCCATAGTTTTATAAACTGCTTCCATTGCTTGATGTACAGTTGGGAAAATCCCCATTGCTGTTTTTGTCATTTTTGGTTTTGGAATAAGTTTGAGTGTTATCTCTGTTAAAACAGCTAACGTTCCCTCCGAAGCGATTAAAATACCACTAATGTTATACCCAGCAACATCTTTGATAGTTTTTTTACCAGCTTTGATAATCTTACCACTTGGAAGCACTGCACGTGTTGCCATCACATAATCTTTAGTGATTCCATATTTTGCAGCACGCATACCACCAGCATTTTCACTTACATTACCACCAATAGTAGAGTAATCTTGACTCGCTGGATCTGGTGGATAAAAAAGTCCCACCTCTTCTACAGCTTTTTGTAAGTCCATGTTGATAACACCAGGTTGCACCACAGCCACCATATTTTTTAAATCTATGTCTAAAATTTTGTTCATATGTTTTTCAAAACCAAGTACTATACCACCCTCGCTTGGAAGTGCTCCACCTGTAAAACCACTTCCAGCTCCACGAGGTACGATGATAATTTGATTCATATTACAGTACTCTAAAATCTTACTTACATCCTCTTCATTACGAGGAAATACAACAGCATCAGGTTCAAAATGGTTTCGTGTTGCATCATAAGAGTAAGCTATAAGGTGTGCTTTATCACTGTAAATATTCTCTTCACCCACTATAGAGGTAAAATGTTTTATATGGCGTTTATCTATCATTATTTGCTTTCTCCTATGGTAAACTTTTCTAAAATTTTATTTAGTTTATGCTCTTTAACAATCTCATAAAGCTCTTTATTTTTTGAATTATAAGTTGCTAAAAGATCATAGTAATGAGGCTCATAAGATTCCATCTCATCACTCCCCTCACCAAACCAAGCAGCTTCTATTTTTTTAATGCGAGAGTAAAATGGCAACTGCACTTTTTTTTGTTCAAAAGGTGCATCATTAATAGCGAGGATTTTAAAAGTTTTTATATCTAACGTAAAAATCTTCTGGTTTAAATAGATAAAAATCAAACCTGTACTTGTCGCATTTGCCATTGCATCAAAATCAGATTTCAGTGGTGTTGGATGTCCTTTAAAAGAGAGTACTGTTGCAAAAAGATCTGGATGTACCCACTCTATTTTTACTCGTTTTGTAATGTTATAATAAATATCTTCATTTGGTGCAATTAAAAGAGCTCTAGAATACGCAAAAGCAAGCTCTACGATATCACCTTTTTGAAGTTTCCATTTTCCTTTTGGAAGTGCATTGTTTTTAAGTGCATCAAAAGGTTTAAGTTGCACAAGAGCTGTTTGATTTGTTTCAAAGTATTCCTTAACCACAGCATTAAAAAGAACGCTTGAATGATTATTAGATATAAAATGTACAGCAAAACCACTCATCCCTTTTTGCAATTTCATTGGTGCTTGAACAACTGCTGTATCTGTTTGTCTATTTATCTGAAGTATAGGAACTTCGATAGCATTTGCAAACAGTTGCGATACTAAAAACAAAAATACAAATATATATTTCATCAAATTTTATCCTTATTGTTTGTGCGATTATAGCAAACAAAACTCAGACTAAGCCAAAATTTGATAAAGTTCGATTATATTTTATGTTAGGCTTATATTAATGATACGATTTTTCATACTATTTTTATGTACTTTTACACTTTTTGCTTCTGAAGTAAAAAGAGACAGATGGGCAAATGGTGAAACATATTTAGTTTTTTTAAAAAAAAATAATCTCCCTGCAAGAGATCTTTACTACAATCTTGATAAAGACGACCAACGCCTTACAGAAGAGATGCGAGCAGGTGTACACTACCAAATTCTTTATGATACAAATAAAACTATTGAACAGGTTTTACTCCCTCTCAATGATGAACTCCAACTCCATCTCTATAAAAAAGATGGAAAGTATCAATTTGAAGCTATTCCTATTATTAGTGAAACAAAAACAGAAGCTTTTCATACAACAATCACAAGTTCACCAATGTATAATATTTTAAAAGATACAGGAAGTAGAAAACTTGCACAAATTTTTATCTCAAGTTTTAAAAATTCACTTAACTTTAAAAATGATATCCGAAAAGGTGATAAACTTGTTATGATTTATGACCAGAAATACCGTCTAGGACAACCTTTTTCGATGCCAACACTTAAAGCTGCGATGATAGAGATGCATAAAAAACGCCACTATATTTATCTAAACAAAGATGAACGTTACTATAATGAAAAAGGGAATGAAGTAGAAGGTTTTTTACTTGCTCGTCCTGTAAGAGGAGCTAGAATCTCATCTTACTTTAGTAAAAGGAGATGGCACCCTGTTTTACATAAATGGAAAGCACACTTAGGTATAGACTATGCCGCAAGAAGAGGTACACCTGTCCATGCTGCAGGTAGTGGTACAATCATCTATGCTGCACGAATGGGGAGCTATGGAAACCTTATAAAAATTCGTCATGCTGATGGATACGAAACACGCTATGCACACCTCAAATCTTTTAGAAGAGGTATTCACAGAGGTAAGCATGTTAAAAAAGGTCAAGTAATCGCATATGTAGGAACTACAGGTCGTTCAACTGGTCCTCACCTCCATTTTGAGTTAAGAAAAAGAGGACGTGCTATCAACCCTTTACGCGTTGTTCAAGTCACAACCAAAAAACTGAAAGGAAGAGAGTATAGACAATTTGTTAAGCTTAAAAAATCTTATGATAAAAAGCTCGAAACACAACTCAATTCTCAAGAAAAATTTCAAAAAAAGCATCCTATAGAAAATATGTGCTATATTCATTGTAGTTAGGAATATTCTTATGTATAACACTATCACTGCTATAAAAGAGCTTACAAATCCTAAATTCATTCGCCCTTTTAAAATTGAATATATTCTCAATAACACACAAAGAGAATGGGAAGCGGTAGAGAGTCATAACAGTGTTGCCATTCTTTTATACCATAAAGAAAAAGATGCTTTTGTTGTTGTCAAACAACTTCGCCCTACTGTTTTATATGCTACTAAAAAAGATGGTTACATGTATGAACTCTGTGCTGGTATCATCGACAAAGAAAAATCTGATAAAGAGATAGCAAAAGAGGAGATACTTGAGGAGTGTGGCTATGATGTTCCTCTTGAAAAGATTAAAAAAATCACCACTTTTTACACAAGTGTAGGTATCTCAGGAACATCACAAACACTTTACTATGCAGAGTTACAAGAGTCTATGCACACTACAGAGGGTGGTGGCTTAGAAGATGAGAGTATAGAGGTTATCTACATCCCTAAAAAAGAGGTAAAACAATTTATGTTTGATGAAAAGTATAAAAAAACACCAGGGATGATGATGGCATTTTACTGGTTTTTTGATACTTTTGAGAGCTAAGCAAACTCGATAGGATCCATATCTATCTCAGCTAAAGGTGTCATCGTCGCACGAACAGCCTGAATAATATCAGTTGCTTTTTGAGCACGAAGCAAAATCTCAAAACGGTACTTGTTTGCCACCTTTTCAATCGCACATTTTTTAGCACTGACAATCTCCACATTTGAAAAACTTTTAAGAGAACACTCCATAGCTCTCATCTCATCTTGTGCTTTAAGACCATTTTTATGTGCAAACAGTACTCTACACAACTTTTTATAAGGTGGGTATAATCCCTCTCTAAAAATCTTTTCATCATCTAAAAAGGCCTCATACCTTCCAATATAGTGTTCAAAAAATTCTTGATGAAAAGTTTGCACAAGTACTTTGGCATCTCCAGCCCTTCCACTTCTTCCAGCAACTTGAATCAAAAGAGAAAGCGCTTTCTCTCTTGCTCTATAATCACTCATATTCAGTAGATGATCCATCCCCAAAACAACAGCAAGACTCACCCCATGATAATCATGCCCTTTTGAAAGCATCTGCGTTCCCACAAGGATATCTACCTCTTTCTCATTAAAACGCTTGAGCATCTTTTTGAGCTTGTTTGCTGTTGTTATTGTATCTTTATCAAACTGTTCAATAACACTCGAAGGAAACAGTTTTCTAAGTTCACTAACAGCCTCAGCTGTACCAAGACGAGAGCTTGTCAATGTAGCACTGTGACATGCTGGACAAACCTGAGGAATCGCCTGTGTAAAGTTACAGTAATGACATTTGAGGGCATGTGACTTTTGATGTACACTCATACCAACACTACAAAAACTACACTTTATACTCTCACCACAGCTACTGCAAATAAGATATTTAAAATTTGCCCGTGTTGGTATAAAAACAATAGCCTGCTCTTTTTTCTCTAACACCTCAGCTAAAGCACCCTGTACAACAGCGCTCAAAGACTCTTCACACTTCTCATAGACAAACTCTTTTTTCGCAGAGAAGTGTCCCCCCTTCATTCTAAAATGGGGAAATTTCACATAGGAGCTTAGCGATGGGGTTGCACTCCCTAAAATCACAGGAATATTATAAGTTTTACCAACATATATAGCAATATCTCGTGCATTATAACGGGGACGAGAGGAAGATTTATAGCTCTCATCATGCTCCTCATCAACTACAATTACCCCTAAATCTTTAATGGGTAAAAAAAGAGCAGACCTTGCACCTGCAATGATTTTAGCCTCCCCTGAGTAGATTTTTGCAAGAGCTTCTCTTTTTTGTTTTGGCGTGAGTTTGGAATGCCAAATCACAACACTCCCTTGAAAATACTCTTCTAAACGGTGTGCAATCTGAGGTGTCAATGCTATCTCAGGCATTAAAAACAATGCCCTTTTTTTCTTTTGGAGTAACTGTGTAAAAGTGTACATGTAAACTTCTGTTTTCCCACTTCCTGTATCACCAAAGAGTAATGAAGGGGTATGTTGTGTCAAAAAATCATATGCTTGTTTTTGTATAGAGGAGAGTTGTATCTCTTTTGAAAGCTTACATGTAAGCTCTTTTTGCTCATCTTCATGAGAAAAAGGAACCATTAAACTCAGTGCATCTCCCAAAGAACATACATAATAAGAAGCGATAAAAGAAGCTACTTTTCTTTGTTGTGAAGAGAAATAAAAAGGTAAAATTTCATTGATTGGTTCTGTAGAAAAAGAAGGTTGTTCAGTTTGAGAGAAAACGACACCCTCTTTTAAGCGTTTTTGTAAAGGGACAATCACTTTAGAACCTAAAGCAATCTCCTCTCCACTCTCATAAGTTAAAGGTTCTAAAGGAGAACCTAAAAGAGAAATTTTATAGAAGTACAATGAGACGATTATTGTGTAAGTTTTTTACAGTTTTCATCTGTATGGTCACAGTCAAAAGAACCAGCAGGATGAAAGTCATCATTATCATCTGTTGTATCACTTGGATAGTACGTAAATGTAACACTTGCACTTCCAAACTTATATGTATACTCATTATCATCAGTTTTTAACCAATGTCCTGGAGCATCTTTTGTTTTTAGACCATACATAAGAAGTTTTGGAGAAGTAGCAGAAAGTGATTCATTTGAATCAAAAATAGTTACATCCTCCGTATTTGCATCAACATCATTATCAAGTCTGTTAATAAAATCATGATCCCCTTTAATAAGACGACTTTGTCTCTCAGAAACGATAGCAGAACGAAGTGCTGAAATATCAGATCGTCCTTTTGATATTTGTGCATCTGTACGTGTTGCTGCAAATTTTGGTACTGCAACAGCAGCTAAAATTCCTAAAATAACAATGACTAAAATTAACTCTATCATTGTAAAACCATTTTTCTTAGTAGTGAACACTTGTACCCCTTAATTTCATTGGATATTCATTTGCATTAATAGCACCTTGAAGTGCTAAACAAAGGTTATCACCTCCTGCATCTGAAAAATCTATATTTAATACATCTGTTGTTTCATTACTATCTACAGTAACAACAACACAATCATCAACTCCACCAGCTTTTATTTTGGCTTCATCATCATCTAAGACAGCTTCCCCCGCGTCTTCCATATTTTTCATAGCATTTGACATTACACTAAAGTTTGAATCTGTTTGTGCTTGAGACATAGCATAACTTGCTATCTCAGACGCCCCTGTCATAATGTTATTTGCTAACTTTGATACGACAGCATCATTTCTTGTTGCACTTAACTTAGGAATCGCAACAGCAGCTAAAATTCCTAAAATAACTATAACAAAAATAAGTTCTATCATCGTAAAACCATTTTTCATCTCTATACTCCAAAATTATATTGCATTATGCTAACATAAATTTCAAAATTTAGTTTAATTTTTTAAATAAGTTTTAGATTTTGTGAAAAAAAGTGAGAAAAAGAAACAGAAGAACAATATCTCCACACAAAATGTGTAGAGATATAGAAAATAACTTAGTAAGCTACGTTAGAACCACCAAAGTTATATGTTTTTTGAAGGTTAGTTGTAGATTCTTTAATTGCTTTACATACAGAACCTGTTGGAGAGTCTGGTGCAGAAACAGTTACATTACCATCAGCAACACTGTTAAATTTGAAAGTAAGACAAGTATTATTGTTATCATCACCAATTTCTAAAGTATCATTATCAGCAAGACTATCATCAGATTTTTTCAAATCAATATTTGTGATATCTGCAGAATCTTTATCTTTAAATGTACCCTGTGCAGTATAGAATGTACCTAATTCACTTACAAGTGTTGCAGCTTCAGTAGAAATCTTAGATACTTGTGCATCTGTACGTGTAGCAGCAAGTTTTGGAATAGCAACAGCAGCTAAAATACCTAAAATAACGATAACGAAGATCAATTCGATCATTGTAAAACCAGCTCTTTTCATAAAGAACTCCTTAATTGAAATATTTCGATTACACTAGTAATCTTAAACGTCATTATGATACCTCCTTGATTAAAACCTCCTTAAAAACTCACTAATTTTGTGAATAATAGAAAAATTATTTTTATGGAACTCCATTTGCTTATAGCTATAATATGGTATAATTTTCATAAAAAGGAGATATAGTATGAGTATAGAGATATCAAAAACACATTCACTTATAAAAGACGCACTTGACTATCGTGCTGCACGACAAGATATGATAGCCTCAAATATAGCCAATGCTGATACTCCTTTTTATAAACCTCGTGATATCAGTTTTGAAGATGCCCTCAAAGCAAAAAAAGCTGCTCTGTACAAAGATAAAGGGCAACAACTTGAGATGGCATGTACTGATTCTAAACATTTAAAACCAAAAAATGAAACAAGTAGTGTCAAACCCACACTCTTTTTTCGAGATGGACATATGGCAAGAAATGATGGAAACTCAGTTGATATAGATGTGGAAACAACAGAGATGAGTAAAAACTCTATTATGTTTAATGCACTTATTCAAGCAAATAAAAAAGACAGTATGATTTTTAGAAGTGTTATAGATGCTTCAGCAAAGGTATAAATAGATGAGTAATTTTTTAAATAGTTTTGATATTTCAGGATATGGTCTTTCAGCACAAAGAGTTCGTGTAAATACTATCTCAAGCAACATTGCAAATGCACAAACAACTCGTACTGAGGAAGGAGGACCTTACCGTCGTAGAGAAGTTGTTTTTAAAGCTATCAATTTTAATGATGTATATAATGATGCCCTTTCTGAAACTAGCAATACCCTTAAATATGAAGACCCACTTAATGAAGGTTTACAAGGAGATACTCCTCAGCCAGCAGTAATGAGTGTTGTTGTTGATAAAATTGTTCGAGATGATTCTAAACCTCAAATGAAATATGATCCAAAAAACCCAGATGCAGATGCAAATGGGTATGTTGCCTACCCAAATATTAATCCTGTGGTAGAAATGGCCGATTTAGTAGAAGCAACTCGTTCATACCAAGCAAATGTTGCTGCATTTCAAAGTGCTAAAGAGATGGCAAACTCTGCTATCTCTTTACTACAATAAGGAGCTCTGAGTGAATAATATTGGCAATATATCTGGACTATCGACTGCTGATTTACTCAAAAAGAACAATACGGCAACTCAAACACAAAGTGGTGGTGGTGCCTTTGCTGAACAATTAAAAGCTGCTATCAACGATGTCAATGAGATGCAACAAGACAGTGAAAAAGCAATTGCTGATTTAGCAACAGGAGAAGTAAAAGACCTTCACCAAGCAGCACTTGCTATTGGAAAAGCTGAAACGAGTATGAAACTTATGTTAGAGATTCGGAACAAAGCTCTCAATGCTTATAAAGAGATAGGAAGAACACAACTCTAACTTCAATGGCAAATAACAGGTACCACAACACAAATAAAAGTGCAAAAATTCTTCTTCTTTATGGGCTTTTATCTTTTGGTTTTATCATTTTTCTAAGTGTTATGCTCCTTACTGTCTTACAAAAAAGGCATATGCCCTCGTTGTATGCTCAAGAGAGTTCACGTGCTCATAGAGGAAGTATCATAAGTGCTGATGGTTTTCATATAGCAACAACAAAAAAACTCTATAAAGCTGTTGTAGACACTCGATATATAGACCCTCAAAAAAAAGATCTTTTTGTAAAACTTTTTTCTATCTACTCAGGAATGAGCCAAAAATCTATAGAAAAAAAACTTGCAAAACGTAAAGGTATAGTTGTTTTAAGTTATGCACTCCCAAGTATTCAAGCACATTACCTTAAAAAACTCTCTTATGAACTTCGCCGTTTTAAGGTTTTTTTAGAACTCAAAAACCCACGTACAGGTCTTCGTTCTATTCATGGGCTTAACATTATTGAAAGTGGTGAAAGTAGAGAGTACCCTTATGGTAAACTTATGACCCCAATTATAGGGTATCCACACAAACTTGAAGATGATGGTTACACTTATGTTCGAGGAGTTAAAGGGCTTGAAAAAAGATTTGATGTTGAACTTTCTGCTCGTCAAAATGGTTATTCTCGAGGTAAAAGAGATGTCAATGGATATATTATTTTAAATAAAGAAAGTATCACAAAAAACAGAATTAACGGCTTAGATATTAAACTCACTATTCCAGTTTCTTTTCAGATAAAAGTAGAAAAAATTTTAGACACAATGAAAAAGAAACTTGATGCAAAAGAGGTGATGTGTGCTGTTATGGAGTCTCAAACAGGTAAAGTGATAGCTATGGCAAGCTCAAATCGCTACCTTCCAAAAGCGATAAGAAGGAGTGATTATCCCTCTTTAAATGCAGGAATGATTGAGTATAGTTTTGAACCAGGAAGTGTTATAAAACCCATTACATTCTCACTTTTACTAGATCATCATCTTATTAACCCCTATGATTTAGTTAATGGGCATAATGGTCGTTTTAAAATGGGAAAGAAAGTTATCACAGATGAGCATAGATTTGATTGGCTGAGTGCTGAGAATGTAATTGTTTACTCTTCAAATATTGGTATGGCACAACTTGCTCAAAAACTTTCAGGATATGAGTTTTATCATGGACTGCAAAAATATGGTTTTGGACAAAAATCAACACCAGACCTTATCTATGAAAAAAAAGGTTCCATCCCCTCAGCGAAAAGACTAGAAAATAAAATTTATAAGGCAACATGTGCATATGGATATGGGATGGAAGCAAATCTTATGCAATTATTACGTGCTTACAGTGCTTTTAATAACAATGGACGTATAGTTACTCCAAAACTGTTAGACAGCTTTATAGATGAACACCATAAAGAAGAAAAAGTTTTTACAACATATGAAGAACAAGTTATATCAAGTACTACGGCACAGAGAATGAAAAAAATTCTTATAAAAACTGTTCTTAAAGGTACAGGTAAAAAAGCGATTATTCACGGTTTGGAAATTGGAGGGAAAACAGGAACAGCTCATATTGTTGAAAAAAAGAGATATATAAAGAAATACAATACTGCATTTATGGGATTTGCTAATGATAAACACCATAAATATTCTATAGGTGTTATCGTTGTACAACCAAAAGGAAGTCACTTTGCTTCACAAACAGCTGTACCTGTTTTTAAACAAGTAGTAGAAGCGATGATAGAGGATGGTTACTTAAAGCCAAATGTTATCAAGTAAACGGGTCTGCCCTACTAATACCTCTATCAAAATAATAGTATTACCAAGCTCTACCTCTTGTATCACTTCAAATTCACGATTAAGTATTGCTACATAGCCTATTTCCAAAGGTTCTAAAATATGCAACATTTCAGCTTCTATAGTCGCAACATCTCTTTTACCAGAAGCTACCATAGCTGATGCTCTATAGAGTGCTTGTGAAATTTTAAGTGCTTCTTTTCTCTCCTGAGTTGAGAGGTACACATTACGACTACTCAAGGCCAATCCATCACTCTCTCGAACAGTATCAACAGGAACAATCTCAACATCCATAAAATAGTGCTTTACCATAAGCATAATAAGATGAAGTTGCTGAGCATCTTTTTTCCCAAAATAAGCTCGTGTAGGATTTACAAGATTTAAAAGCTTCATCACAACACGTAAAACACCCGAGAAATGTCCCGGTCGTGTAGCACCCTCTAAGATATATCCTCGTACATTTGGAGCTTGTATCTTCACTTCATCTTCAAAATACAGAGTGTCACTTTGTGGCATAAAAAGTACATCAACACCTGAGAGTTCACATATCTTTTTATCGGCTTCATCTCGTCTTGGATATTTTTCTAAATCTTCTCCAGCTAAAAACTGTGTCGGGTTTACAAAGATAGAAACAACAACAAGTTCATTCTCTTCTCTTGCTTTTTTCATTAAAGCGATATGCCCTTCGTGTAAGGCACCCATAGTTGGTACATATCCAACTGTTTTTTCTTTTACATGTAAGTACTCTTTTAATGCCAAAGGATCAGAAATAATCTTCATTTTAAGTCCCAATATAATATAATTTCGCAATTATACTATATAAATACGGATATATTTTATGGACAACTACGAGTACACAGAACTTTTAAAAAACATAGCAACAAAAATGGATAATATCACAGGTGTTGTAGAACCTGAAAAAATCAAAACAAGACTCAAAGAGATAGAAGAGCTTGAGAATAATCCTGAATTTTGGAATGATGCTGCATATGCAGCAAAAATTCAAAAAGAGAAAACACAACTCACTCGTAAACTTGAAAAGTACACAATAGCAAAAAGTGCTGTTGAAGATGCACAAGAGCTCTATGAGATGGCAAAAGAGGAAAATGATGAAGAATCCCTCCAAGCACTCTATGAGGATGCTCCTGCACTTCAAGAGCAGATTCGGGCTATGGAGATAGAGGTACTTTTAAGTGGTGAAAGTGATGCGAACAATGCTATACTTACCATTCACCCAGGAGCTGGAGGAACAGAATCTCAAGATTGGGCAGCGATGTTACTTCGTATGTATAAACGCTGGGCTGAGAGACATGACTTTAAAGTGGAAATGCTTGATTATCAAAATGGGGAGGAAGCAGGTATCAAAGATGCTACTATCCTCATTAAAGGGGAAAATGCTTATGGTTATCTCAAAGTAGAAAATGGTATTCACAGACTTGTTCGTATCTCCCCTTTTGATTCTAATGCAAAAAGACACACCTCTTTTAGCTCAGTGATGGTTTCACCTGAAATTGATGATGATATTGACATTGTTATCGAAGATAAAGATATTCGTATAGACACCTACCGTGCGAGTGGTGCTGGTGGTCAACATGTCAACAAAACAGAATCTGCCATCCGTATCACCCACATACCTACAGGAGTAGTAGTTCAGTGTCAAAATGACAGAAGCCAACATAAAAACAAAGCAACAGCACTCAAGATGTTAAAATCTCGTCTTTATGAACTTGAACTTGAAGAGCAAAAAGCAAAAGAGGCAGGTGTAGCAAAAAGTGAGATTGGTTGGGGGCATCAAATTCGTTCCTATGTAATGCAACCCTATCAGCAAGTCAAAGATACTCGTTCTAATGAAGCATACTCAAATGTTTCTGCCATTTTAGATGGTGATATAGACAAGATGATAGAGGGTGTACTTATCGCCCAAAATAAGAACTAGAGTTTTTCGTGCATCTACTTAAAGAGTTTCAATCTACTGACAAATGTTCCTACCTTGATGGTAAAGAGCAAACTACTCACTATAAGATTATTCAAGAATGTTCACTTGAATATTCTCAAGCACTTATAGAAAGAG
>Ga0256828_1000099_pt1 | contig 55901 bp, 51 predicted proteins | sample CV88metaG_FD_185993 | JGI IMG/M metagenome (GOLD analysis project Ga0256828, IMG submission 185993) | Hydrothermal vent microbial communities from East Pacific Rise, Pacific Ocean - CV88 | ecosystem: Environmental > Aquatic > Marine > Hydrothermal vents | place: Pacific Ocean: East Pacific Rise...
GGAGCAAATGTATACTTTTTCAAAGCTACAAAGGTGTAGTAGCCTACAAATGAGCCGACAAACCCCATAGAAAGAGCATTGACCCCAAAAGTTGAGATACCCCCATCTCCAAAGACGATAGCCTGAATAAGCAGTACCAATGAAAGAGCAATAGAGGCTATCCACGGGTTAAAAAGTATGGCAATGAGTACAGCACCCACTGCATGTCCACTTGTTCCACCGGGGATGGGAATATTAAACATCATCACAATAAAACTCAAAGCACTCAACGCACCGATGAGTGGGAGTGTCTCTTCGTTGAGCTGCTCTTTTAATTTTTTAAAGCCTATCATCCATAAAGGGATAGTAACTGCATAACTTGCAATAACTGTTGCTGGAGAGAGATAACCGTCTGGAATATGCAAAAGTTTGCTCCTTAAAGTGAATGTTTATTCATTTTTAAAAGATTTTATAGTAAATTTCGTAAAGAAGAGCTAAAAAAAGAAGAGTCTTATGTAATTTTAGGACTACTTTTATTATGTGAAGGATAAAAATGCAATGGATGGTTGAGTGTCTTTATTGTGGTAACTATATGTACAGACTCAAAGACAATCGTCTCAAATGCTCTTACTGTCATAAAAAAATCTCCCTTATAAAAACAAATAAAATCATTACACTCATTCATACATTTATAGAGAATGAGAGTGCTCACGCAGCAGCAAAAAGGCTACATCTCTCCTATGCTTCTGTCTGGTCTTACTATGAGGAGTTTCGACTCTTATGTGCAAAGATTTCAGAAGAGGAGTATGAAAAAAAGAGAGATGAGAATTGTGAGTATGAAGAGTACTTCTACCTTCAAAAAACAAAAAAAAGTAAAAAAGAGGCTATATTTGATGCGCATAATTTTTTAACATTTGATTACCATTCACATATCTATACCCTTCTACTGCCTTCACTTAAAAAGTATAAAAATCAGATGATAGAAGATGAACTCCAAGATACCTACCTTGAAGAGTTTAATAAGTTTAAACGTCTCAGCAGAATAATTAAAGTCTCAAAACACTACAATAACATTGTCAAATTCTGGAACTATTTTGAAGAAAAAATCGTCCAATACAAAGGGATAAAGAGTGAACATTTTATCTACTTTTTAAAAGAGTTTGAGTTTAAATACAACCATACCAAAGATGAGGCAAAAGAGCTCTTGCTTGAGGCATATTTTAAAGGATAAAAATGAAAGATATAGCAATACTTGGAGTAGGAAATATACTTGAACTTGATGATGGCATTGCTATCTATGCTACCAAATACCTGCAGGAGAACTACACTTTTGAACCAGATATAGATATTATTAATGGTGGTGTTGAGGGGATAAATCTGCTCAATCTTTTTATGGAGTATAACTATATTCTTATTCTTGATGCTATTGAGATAGATGATGAACCGGGCAGTATCTATCACATACCTTCAAGTGAGCTTACCGGTTATGGGCTCAACTCTGGCGGTGCCCATGAGATAGGCGTACTGCAATGCTTTGATATCTTAGAGCTTATGGGAAAAGATCTTCCGGAATCAACTGTATTTGGTATTATCCCTCAAAAAATTGATGTAGAGATTGGGCTCACTTCTAAGATGCGTGAGATCTTTCCACACTATATTGAAAAACTACTTGAGATTATCAAAAAAAGAGGTGTTGACATTAGAGAAAATGAGAGAGTCAAAACAGTTGATGAAATTATTGCTAATTTTAAAGATCCAAAAAAAGCAGTGTAGAGATAGGGCATAAATCTACACTTGCTGCTTATGAGTTGTAGTTGTCACTCATAAATAAGTATAAATGAATGAACATTCATATTTTATTATCTCTTCTCTTAAATTCTATTAAAATCCTCGCTCATATTCAATACTCGGATTTGCAAAAATATCTAAAATTGCCTCAATAGTCACTTCCTTATCCTTTTTTTGCATCATTATGCCCAAAGTTTCTATCTCATTTAAAACTCTCTGAATATAAGCGTGCCAAGCAGACTTAAGTGCAGGTGTCAAGGCAACTTCAACACTCATAATATCTTCAGGAACAATACTAATAACCGTCGTTTGTGCAAATTTTTCAGCCATTGAACAAATTTGCAACATCTCAGCTATCTCTACCTCATTAGCTGTTTTTTTCACTAAAGAACCATCTAAAAACTCATCTGTTGTTTTCACAGTAATCTCTCCTGCTTTTTTACTCTCATCAGATGCAGTATTGACAATAATTACAACATCATACTCCTGCAAAAGCGGCATCAGTTTAAAACCAAGTGTTCCACCATCAACAATCTCAAGTTGATTTTCATCAAAAGTATAGTTCTCTTTTATATATTTTGCCGCATAAAGGCCAACGCCTTCATCTTTAAAAAAGGCATTTCCCGATCCTATCAATGCAACTCTTGTTTTCATCTACTTCCTTTATATTTTTTTACTGCGTAGTAGGCTTGCCCCAAGGAGATACCCCCATCATTAATACTACTCTGTTCTTGAAAATAGAATTTTCTCTTTTGCTTTTGTAGTGCCTCACTTACACGTAAAAGCAACAGTCTATTTTGAAAAACACCACCACTTAAGACAACAGGAAGATGAGGATGTTTTGAGGCGATATCTACAATAATTGCCACTATTGTATTAATAAACTTTGTACTAATCTGTTCTGGCGCACTCTCTTGAAGAATTGAGCATATCATCTCTTTATACTCAATTACACCCTTTCGTATGCTATAAGGGTAACTCTTTTTACTCTTACATTGTGCAGCAAGTCCCTCCATTATCAAACCACTCTCACCCTCATAACCAAGAGGTTTTGTATAGCCGCTAAGTGCATAGACCGCATCAAAAAGACGCCCGAGTGAAGAACTTAGCGGTGCATTTATTTTGCGTAAGAACATTCTATGAAGTGTTTTAAGCTCATTTTCTGAGAAGCTCTCAATAAGTGGTATTTTCATCTGCATAATCTCTTCAAGAGAAAAACACTCAAACAGTAGTGAAAGCCCTACTCTACGAGGCTCACGTACCGCTTTTTCTCCACCAAGAAGATGAATCTCTTTAAAATGGTAGAGCCGTTTATACTCTTGTGTAGATGCAATTAAGACCTCTCCACCCCAAAGTGTTGCATCATCACCATAACCCGTTCCATCAAAACAAAAGGCAAGTACCTCTTCCTCTAATGTATGTTCTGCCATTGTTGCTAAAGCGTGAGCATAATGGTGTTGCAGTTCAATCAACTCAACAGATGGATGCTCCTTTACATACTCTTTTGCCCAGATATGCGTCTCATACGCAGGATGTTTATCACATACTATTACATCCGGTTCAAAATCATAAATACGTCTAAATGTCTCTAATGTTCTTGTAAAATATGCAAAAGCATCAATAGAGTTCAAATCTCCGATATGCGCAGAGAGAATAAGATTTTTATCAAAAGCAAAAGTGAGTGTATTTTTTTGATTTGCCCCGACTGCCAAAATTTTCTTGTTGGTTTTTGTGCGCAAATAAAAACTCTTTGGACCGTAACCTCTTGCCAGACGCAAAAAGATACTTTTATCATCAAGACTCATTACAACACTATCATCACAGGCATTAAGAATCTCTCTATCGTGTGTTAAAACACCATCTACAACAAGCGGAAGCATATTCATAATACACTCCTGCTTGGTAATAATAGGAGCATCACTTATATTTGCACTTGTAGCGACAATAGGCTTCTTTAGAGTATCAAGAAGTAACATATGCAGAGGAGTATAAGGTAGGAAAACACCTATCTTATCAATATTTGGAGCAACTGCATCTGCTAAAAAAGAGCTCTTCTTCTTATGCACAATAACAATAGGGTGTTCTTGACTTAAGAGGAGCTCTTTCTCTTTTTTAGATACCTTGGCAACACTATTTATATCGCGTAAATTACGAAACATTACAGCAAGCGGTTTCGTTGCTCTATGTTTTGAATCTCGTAGCTTTTGAACAGCCTCTGCATTTGTCGCATCACATACAATATGAAAGCCTCCCAAACCTTTGATTGCGACACTTTTACCCTCTTGAATCTTTTTGACAGCAACATTTAGAGCATCATTATTATAACTATCTTCCTCTTGTTCCATATCTATAAAATGGAGCTTAGGACCACAATTTGGACAACTGATAGGTTGTGCATGATAGCGTCTGCTTTGAGGGTCATTATACTCTCTTCTGCAATCTTCACACATTGCAAAGATATCCATTGAAGTATTACATCTATCATAAGGAAGATTTTTAATAATGGTATAACGAGGTCCGCAGTTTGTGCAGTTTATAAAAGGGTAGTTATATCGTCTATTTGTACTCTCATACATCTCCGACTCACACTCTTTACACAGAGCTATATCATTTGGAAGAAGTGTTGAAGAGAATGATTTTTGGGAAGACTCTATACGGAAGTTCTCCTCATTCAAAGGGGGAATGTTCTCATAGCTGATGTTATATATCTTTGCCAATGGAGGTGCAGAGAACTCCAGTTTGTTCAAAAAGAGTGCGAGTCTCTCTTGAGAACCCTCAATCTCTATAATAACACCACCCCCATTGTTAATAACATAACCAACAAGTTCCAGCTCTTTTGCAAGGTTATATACAAAAGGGCGAAAACCAACCCCCTGTACAACACCACTTACAGCAACTTTAAATCTTAGCTTAGATGTAGACACCGCCGACAACAGCGCTCTCCTTAGCTATTGGATAATTCTGAGCCATATATGGAGGTGTCATTTTTAAATTTCTTTGCATACGTGAAAATAGAGATTGGTTCGCGAAGTCTCTCCCGCATAGCACAATCTCAGTCGCCTTTGTTTTGGATTTTAATTCACTAATAATATCATAAAAATAGTCTCCAAAACTTTCAAAGATAGAGTAAGCTAAAATAACACTACTTACACCGGCTAATTGATAGGAGATAATACTTGCAAGAAGTGCGGCGTGATCAAAACGATTGTCTTTGACGTGAGTATCTACCTGAATACCACCTTTTCCGACAAATTTCATAGCCTCTTTTGCAACACCACGCATTGTTCTATCTTCTACTTTTAAAATAATCGCTACAGCTTCAAAAAGTTTTACCTCTTCTCTCTCTTTCAAAGATTCTAATGCTTCATAGATATCAGGAAGTTGTGTTTTTAAATTCTCTACCAATCTATCAGAGCCCTCACGCAAAGAGGCAATATCTTCTAAAATTGTTTTATTTGAAAACTTTTTTGGAGGGACAATTCTGAGTGCATTTTTCCCATCATAGTATAGAAATGAAGGTTCTTCATCAAAGTAGGCACCTACACATTTTTTTCCAAAGAGATTATGCTCGGCAATCACACTCATAAAAGAGCCCTCATCCTCAGAGAAATATTTTTGATTATCGTGATATTTTTCACTATCTCCCTCTAAAACATTTGCACCCATCACCTCTACTGTATCAAAATGCTCCATTCTGTCAAAGAACATCTCTTCACCTACCGGTATTGCTGCTAATTCACCCGCTATACTGACAACATTTTTAGCTTTGAGATTATGTGAAGGAAAAGAGACTCGCTCCCCCTCTCCGATAAAGTGTGTATCTTTGTTTAAAAAGAAGCGCATATCACTCTGAGCATTTACTACAAGGTCATAATCCATCAAAATATCAGCTTCACAATCTTCATTCACATCTTCATAACAGATATACTCAATACCAAGTTTTTGTAGTTCTGTTGCCAAAAGTATTGTAAAACCTTCATCTGGATATTTTACATAACTTGTATTTGCTCCAACTATCTCTTTGAGTTTCTCATTTTTAAGTGTTGTGTGCATCACAGGTCTCTCAATACTCAAAAGTGCTTGAAACTCTTCAGTAATAAGTGCAAGATTATCTGTAATTTTTGAAGCATTTATCATCAGAAGTATTGACTCTTTATGCCACGCCTCAGCTTTATAAAAAACTCTATATCCAAATGTTGTCTTAATAAGAACTCTTTTATTATCTACAAGCGCCTTAGCTGCAACTTCAAACATTGTTCTAAAACTTCCGGCATCATTTGCATAACGCTCTGAAGTTTTATTTACAAGACGTACCGGCACACCACATTGATGACATGAGTTCAATACATGCCCCTCACGCAGACCGACTTTTTGCATCTCCGCCTCACACTCAGAGCAGGGACGTATAAATTTAAAAGATGTATTCTCTCGTTTATATGGATATGCATTTAAAAAACTATAGTTACCACCACAACAAGAACAAGAGATAAAAGGGTAGTAATATCTACGTGAGCTTACATCAAAAAGCTCTTTTTGACAACTCGGACACAGTCCGATATTGAGAGGGTAACTTCTATCTACCTCTGCTAAAGAGTCCGGTTCAAAACTGCTATCTTCTTCGTGTGACGAAGCCTCTAAAAAGAGTGATGCGGGGAGTTTTTGTGCTAGTGAATCAAGACACGCTTTTAAATTTTTATGTTCTGAATCAAAAGCACATACAATCATCCTCTCTTGATGTGTAATCTCTGTATTAATACCAAATTCTCTTGATAATGCTGCGACGATATTAGATATATATTTCTGTTTGGAAGTTGTTTGAAGTTTTAAGATAAATGCCATTATCTGCCTTTTAAAGTTAAAATATAATTATAGTGTAAAAGAGGGGGAAAAGAGTGAAGCTTACGCTTCCTCTTTTATATATTTTGTACCACTTACAACGATACCGATATCTCCCTCTTTCCAGAAGATAGTACGCCATACTTGGTAGTAGATATGAAATGCAACCCACGCTAAAATAAGCCACATTGTAATATGGTGAGAGATTCTCACATCCATAATACACGGTGTTGGAGAAGCACTTCCTATAAGCATATTGCTTACTGGAATTGTCCAGTCAGTTGCAACGTGAAGCATCCAAGGCCACCAGCTACCAATTGAGCTGAGTCCTGACTCCAATCCATGTACATAAAGCTGAAGGCCTGTTAAAAGCATCCACGCTAACATTAAGTGAAACATTAAAAAGAAAACAGTATTAAAACTGTCACTATGTGTCGAGTCAAAATTCTTACGACGATTAAGTGTAAGAAGATTTAAAACAACCTCTATAAACTCTTTAATATTCTGTCCCGTTGGCAAAATCTTCTTATATGGCTTTTCAAATCTTGAAAAGAAATAGAGATATGCAATAACGATACTACTTACATCAAAAATAATAGCAATCATAAAATGGACCCATCTGTTCCATCCCATAACATACTTCGCTACCGCAGGTTCTGCGATTAAAGTTTGATAGTATGGATGTCCAATATAGAGCCCAGTAATAACTGCTGCTACCATACTAAATGCGACAACCCAATGGTTGATTCGCATAAAGCTTGTCATCCTTTTTACTTGTTTGTATCCAGGTTTCATAATTTACCTCCTTAGATACTACAACCAGTATCTATTTTATAGACACCAAGCTCTTTACCCTTCGTATCAACAACATGTACTGCACAAGCGATACACGGGTCAAAACTGTGGATAGTTCTAATGATTTCAAGTGGTTGTTCAGGATCTGCCACTTTTGTACCAATAAGTGCTGCTTCATATGCACCTAAACGCCCTTTATAGTCACGTGGTGCCGCATTCCAAGTTGATGGAACAACAGCTTGATAGTTTGAGATTTTTCCATCTTTGATTTTTACCCAGTGACCAAGTGCTCCACGAGGTGCTTCTGCAAGTCCGACACCTTTTGTATCTTTACTTACTGTATCAAAGTCAAACTCTGTCCAAGTAGAGTCATCACCCGCAGCAACATTTGCAGCAAGCTCATCAACCCACTCCATCATTACATCAGCGATAAGTTCAGTCTCTATAGCACGCCCGGCTGTACGGCCGATTGTAGAGAAGAGAACTTCAGTTGGAAGATTTCCGTTTTTAAGGAACTTCATTACATACTTTGTAATTCTTTCATCTTTTGCTGCAACACCTACAATCATACGTGCAAGCGGTCCAACTTCCATTCTCTCATCATCATAGATTGGAGATTTAATCCAAGAGTACTTCTCATCAGTTTTAAGATAAGCCATACCATCATCTTTTTTCTCTAAACCTGTATAATTTGGTACTGTTGTTCCTTCATATGGGTGTTGTGGTTTATCAGCTGTGTACCAAGCGTGAGTAACATCCTCTACAACTTTTTCAGGGTCAAACGGATAGAGTTTTGTTAAATCGCCATTTTTAACGATTCCCGCAGGGAAGAGAAGTGCAGATTTGTAAAAACCGTTATCATCAAGACGGAAATCTCCATAAGCCATATAGTTAAGCAGACCACCACCAGTACCACCGGCACCTTTACCTTTCATAAGTTCTGTAAATGTAGCTTTTGTATCTGTCGCTTCATCTGCATACATAGTACCAGCCATATAGATATCTGGAAGATATGCTTGTTTAATGAATTTTCTACCCTCTTTAAGAAGTGTTTTAAACAGAGCAATACGTGCAGGATTTTTAATATCTTGAACACAAGTCACACCACCAACAACAATAGATTGTGGATGCGGATTCTTACCACCAAAAATAGCTTGCATCTTCGCTAAATCACGCTGAATATCAAGTGCTTTTAAGTAGTGAGCAACACCGATAAGGTTTTGTTCAGGTGTGAGTTTATAGTGTTTGTTCCCCCAGTAACCATTTCCAAAGATACCAAGACGCCCTTGTTTTACAAACTTAGCAACTCTATCTTGAATCTCTTTAAATGCAGGCGCACCTGAAATAAATGGAGCAGTACCAGCTACACCAGCCCACTTTTCTGCCTCTGCTGCTGTCTTTTTAGGATCTGCTGAGAGTGCAGATACAACATCAACAAAATCAAGTGCATGTAGATGATAGAAGTGTACAAGGTGATCGTGCATATAGAGTGCACCCTGAATCAAGTTACGTACAATACGAGCATTTTTTGGAATCGTTACATCAAAAGCATCTTCAACAGCTTCAATACTTCTTTGGTAGTGAGTACCAGTACATACACCACAAATACGCATAGCTAAAAGACCTGCATCACGTGGGTCTCTATCTTTTAAAATTGTCTCAATACCACGGAAAAGTGTTGATGCCGTATATGCATCTACAATCGTGTTATTTTCATCAATAATTGCCTCAACTCTTAAGTGTCCTTCAATCCTAGTAATCGGATCTACAATAATATGTTTTTTTGCCATTATTTACTCTCCTGCCTCTTCTTTTTTACCAGCTACTGCACTTGCTGCTGCGTGAATACCAATACCGATACCTGCTGCTGTCAGTAATCCTAAACCGAACTCATCTACAGTCTTCTCAACACCACCAGTTGGAGCTTTGATATTTGCATCTGCCATTGGACGCTCATAAGCGTACTTATCCCAGAAATCAGGTTCAGAACAACCGATACAACCACGACCAACACCTACTGGCCAGTTTACACCTTCGTTATAACGAACAATAGAACAGTTGTTGAATGTCATAGGACCTTTACAACCGACTTTGTAAAGACAGAAGTTGTTTTTAGCACCCTCATCACCCCACTCTTCAACAAACTCACCTGCATCAAAGTGTGCACGTCTCTCACAGTTATCGTGGATACGGTAACCAAACGCAAACTTAGGACGTAGAAGTGAATCTAACTCAGGAACTTGACCTGTTAAGATGTAGTGAATAATAACACCAACCATATTTGCAGGGTTAGCAGGACACGCTGGAATGTTGATAAGTGGCTTACCTTTAATAACATCCATAACACCTACTGCCCCTGTTGGGTTTGGTGCAGCTGCCGGAACACCACCAAATGTTGCACAACTTCCTACTGCAACAATAGCCGCAGCGTGTTTGCTTACACGCATTAAGTGATCGTACATTGTCTCTGCCGATGCACCAATAGTACCATATGTACCATTGTTACCCATTGGAATAGCACCTTCAACAAAAAGAAGATACTTATCTTTGAAATGCTCCATTGCCTCTTCTAACTGCTTCTCAGCCTGATGTCCGGCTGCCGCTTGAAGTGTTTCGTGGAACTCCAAAGAGATGATATCTAAAACTATCTCATCAATTTTTGGTCCATCAGAACGAAGGAGTGCTTCAGAGTTACCTGCACAGTCAGAGAGCTCTAACCAGATAACTGGTGCTCTGTTCATCATAAGTGCAGCATCTGCAACAAGCGGAGTAAAAGAAGCCGGTAACATAAGCATACCTGTTACAGCACTTGCCCATTTTAAGAAATCTCTTCTTTCAATCCCTTGCATCTCTAAAACATCACCGATATCAAGTCTATTGTTTACCGGTTGCTGAGTCTTTAACTCTTCAATTCTTGCTTGACACTTTTGAAATAATTTTTCATAGTAAGCATCACCTCTGTTTGTCTCAACGCGTGCGCTTTTGGATGTAAAAAGCTTTTTTACGCCCTCTATTTTGTCCGCCATGGCCAACTCCTTCTTTTTTCATAAATGAATAATCGTTCATTATGCTACTAAAGAATAACTTAAAGCCATATTAGTTTTTTTAATTGAACCTAAAAATAGTAATTTCTTATATAATTAACGGACTAGAAGTAATATTTTTTAATGTGTTGTACAGACAGAACAGACATCAAAGGTACGAAAAATAAAAAGTGCCTCTTGCTGCGTATTTCCCTTCATTGCCTCTTGTACTGGAGTAGGTTTTTCTCGAGATGAGCTTCCAATATTAAACTGCGTGGGAGTGATGATGGTAAAATCACTTATTGTTCCATCTTTGAGTGTAACTTTATGAATCAAAGGGCCACGTGGTGCTTCAACGATACCTATCCCCTCAGCAGTCACATTCTCAATAGCAACCATTGAAGCAACAGATTTTTCAGAGATATCAATACTCTCTAAAAGTTTTTTAGCTGCAACAAGGAGTGTAGCAACTTCAAAAACCTTTGCCATTGAACGCGAATATGCACTATCTTTGTAGCGTCTGTGCATATTTTTTACCATACCAAAAGATGAGGCCATTAATCGTGCCAGAGGACCACTCTCATAGTAGCTATCTTTATAGAGTGCATTTTTTGCATAACTCTCTTGGCTATTTTCAACATAAGCATCTTGAGTTGAGATATATTTGACATCTACACTATATGGTCGCGTATGTTTTAACTTAGTGGCTTTTGAGAAAGAGTGCTCTCCCATTACCAAAAAATTATCATGTGCAAAACCTTTTTGATGCATACCTGCTTGTATGAGTTTCTCTTCAAAAAGTGAAATATCAGAACTAATGCCATTAAACTCTTTACAAGACTCAAACGATAAAAACTTCTCTATGCTTACACCCAAACTCTCTTTTTCAAAAAAAGCGATAAGATCATCCACAATACTCTTTGCCTGTAAAATCTCTATATATGTCGGATCACTTGTTACACCACCGGGAACCATATAGGATGAGTGAGGCCATTGACCACCAAAAACAGCTATTGCTTTTGCCGCAAGTGACGCCACATATGCACCTTTAAGAGGCTTTGATGTATGCTCCATACCCAAAAGTTTATCTAATTCAGGCGCTGCAACCATATAGAACCATTTGATATGATTTTGAATCATCTCCATAATCAATGTAAATTCTCTAATGCTCTTTGCTTTTTGAGAAATCTCTACACGAAATCCACTCTTTTTATATGCATCTTCTAGTGCTCGAACAGTTGCCATAAGGTGCGCATGCCCACAAATTCCACAAACACGAGGTGTAATCACTAAAGCATCCAGCCCGTTTTTACCCTCAAGAATCTGCTCCATCCCTCTAAAATGAGGAAAAACAATGCTTGCAAAATCAACTTTATCAGCTTTCATTTTGAAATATACCGAGGCCTCTCCCTCAATACGTTCAATGAGTTTTTTTGTAATCAATTAATTTCCCCTCTAAACGTTTTATATGAAAAGTCTTTGCAATACCGGTCATTGTCAAATAACTTCTCTTAGGAACACCCAATGGTACATCTTGGGGTATAGACATATTTGTCTGTGTGCGAAATAGATTTCTTCTTGGAAAACCAGGTTCAGTACATCCAAAGCAGGGTGTCCCGATACGTGTTTTTGAACTCACTTCATTCCAGAGTATCTTGTTGCAAGAGGCATGGGTCATAGGCGCACGACACCCCTGCTCATAAAAGAGGCACCCCTCTTTAAACCCAAAACCTTTTGTATCTACTTTCCACTCAAAATACTCATTTCTTGTACATCCGTGATGTGCTAAATTACTATAGAGTTCAACAGGACGATGTAACTCATCAAGCACTATCTCTCTATCTATGGCTATCATCTCTAAAACATAGGCCATCCACTCTGGATGAATAGGACAACCTGAGAGATTAACAACCTTTTTTTCAAGACTACAAAGCGGTCCACTCTTTTGCTCTTCATTAAAAAGAATACCGCTATTTCGCTCAGGAGAGACTGCCTTAAACATCCCTCCAAAGCTGGCACAACTACCCGCTGCAATAATATACTTTGCATTTTTTGCATAAAAATGAAGGAGTTTTTCAATAGATATATCATTGCGTTTCATCTTGGGATCATAGGTCCCTTCAAAAATAACTATATCAGATGCTATTTTGCACTCTGTTATATCTTCTAAGCTATATTTTGTTGTTATTGTGGGGTGATAAAGGAGTTCAAAGGAGTCTAACAGACGCTCTAGTGAAGGAAGATTTAAGAATGAATGGGAGTTACCGTTACAGGTCACTCCCTGAATCCAAAGTAGTTTTGGTTTGTTACTCTGCTTTGAGCGCATGATAGATATTTTGTGAAATAGATTTTTTATACCACTCTAATGGTTCTGGTAGAATCTTCTCTCCAAAGAGGAACACCATTCCACCCAAATAACCCATAAAGAGTCCAAATGCAGAGAAAAAGTCTTGATTACGCAAATCACCTTTTGCAACACCATCATCAAAGAACATCATCATCTCTGTTACAAAGGCAGAGACACAAATCATCCCTTCGCAGCCCTCAGAGAATACTTCACGATTTGAAAGATAGACGCGTAAAAAGTACTCTATCATCTCAGGCTTTTCTTCAGCCATATCAAAATACATAGAGACAATCTCAGAAATCTTCTCTTGCGTTGTTATATCACGCTCATTAATCTGGCGTATCTCCGCACCTAAATACTCTGAAATATAAATAACAAGCTCTTTTGCCAAAATATCTTTTGATTTAAAATAGTTATAAAAATTTCCAACACTCATCCCTACTTTTTGTGCAATATCAGGAATGGTAGTGATATAAAAACCTCTTTCAGAAAAAAGCTTTAAAGCAGCAGATATTATACCCTGCTTACGCTCCTCTTTTGTTATTCTTGCCATAAAAATCCAATGTAATCAAATAAGAGATATTATAGCACTTTTTACACTAAATACTCTTTAAATAACGAGCTACTGCATCTTCATCATTTGTATGCGCTAAAACTATATCGGCTTTTCTCTTTACACCCTCTTGCGCATTGGCAACGGCTACAGCATTTTTAGCGAGTTCAAACATCCCTATATCGTTATAGTTGTCTCCAAAAACTGTAAGTTTGTTCAAATCAAATCCTACAGCCTCACTTACACTTCTAATGCCGTGTGCTTTATCGGCATCTTTATGCAGTATAGTAAGGAAATGGCATCCCATATAGGCCTCTGGTGCTAAAATATATTTTAAACTCTCACCAAAAAGAGCTTTAATCTCCTGCTCCAAGCTTACAAGAAGCTCCTCATCTGCCATATAGACAATTTTAAAGTTTTGCTCCCCTGCTCGTAAATCTTTATACTCTCGTGTATGGTCATCATTGCTGTAACGTTTAATTATCTCTCTTTGATAAGCATTTAAATCTCTGGCATAGCTCATCGCCTCACGCAGAGCACTCCCCTCCATAGAAAGAACAAAAGGATAAATGCCCATTTTTGCACCTCTTTCAATGATAGTATCGCCTATCTCTTTTGTCAAAAACTTTGTATCTATTATCTTTCTATCAAGCGTTGCAATAAGTGCACCATCAAGCAGTATCATAGGAGCATTTATCTCAATGCCCTCTAAAAACTCTACTGTTTTTTTATAGGTTCTTGCCGTAGCAATACTCATTATAGAGTGATTTGCGTGAGCATTCCAGATTTTTTTAGTATAATCACTTATAGATAAATCTGAACGTAAAAAAGTATGGTCTAAATCAGTTATGTAAATATTTTTCATACCATCAGTATAGCAAAAAGAGGTGATATTTTGAAAAAAGCAGTAGTAACGGGAGCAAGCAGCGGTATTGGTTTTGCCATAACAAACAGACTCCTCACAATGGGTTATAGTGTGTTAGGTGTGAGTAGAACAATTAGCAATAAACACCATAATCACGAACATTTTCATCCTTTGTCCTATGACTTAAGTGAGCCTCACGCAACACAAATGTTATGTGATGTTTTAAAAAAAGAGGATATTTCTATTCTTATTAACGCTGCAGGTTTTGGTAGATTTGCACCGCATGAAGAGCTCTCTGGAAAAACCATTGAACAGATGACCCACCTCAATCTTACAGCACCAATGCTCCTTACAAACGCTACACTTCGCACATTAAAAAACAATGATGGCTACCTCATCAATATAAACTCTATTGAGGCATTACGTGCAAGCAAATTTGCCGCTCTGTACTCTGCTACAAAGGCAGGGCTCAAAGCCTTTGGCGATGCCCTTTTTGAAGAGACAAGAAAGAGTATGCTCAGTATTACAAACATAAATCCGGATATGACAGAATCAAGCTTTTATGATGAGCTGCGTTTTGATGTAAGTCCAAAAGAGAGTGAAAAACTTTTAGCAACAGATATTGCCGATGCAGTAGAGCATATACTAAGAATGAGAAAAGGTGCAGTTGTAAGTGACTACACCATCAGAAGTTTGCAGTTTGGGATTGTTAAAAAATCTAAGAGGTAATATCAAAACGGGAATGTTTGTCTCTTTTTGTAACATTTAAAAAATCAATATTCTTTTTCATTTGGGCCATAGAAACAGCTGTTTCATTTTTAAGTGCTTCAGCTACCAAAATAGCTTCTTCTGTAAGATATCGTGCCTCTTTCATATCTTCTACACTATTAAATTCAGGAATATCACTTAAAAGCTTATCTATGAGTGCAATATCTCTTTGAACTACTGCAGCTTTGAACTTCTTAAGCCACACCAGTCGTCTCTCTCCACGCTGCCAAAAGTTCTCTAAAAACATTCGTACATTCGTCAAGCTTTTCCATACTGTTATGTGTTCCAGCTTCTGTCAATAACTGAATCTCATACTTATAAAGTCCTTCAAGATATTTTGCTATAGTTCCTTTTTGATCTAAATCTAGACAAGCCAACAGTTCAGTAATAATAGCAATAGAGCGATTTGTCCAATAGACACGCTTTTCTATATTTCCATCCTTAATGGCTTTCTTTGCCTGCGCATTAAAACGGAGAACACCTTCATACAACATTTCAATTAATTTTTCAGGGGATTCAATTCCAATATTATTCTCATTGTAAATCCCACATGCGGCGACTACTCCTCCATACATCTTCAATCCTTTCTATCTTTTCTCAAGTATAATTAATATCGACAATTTCAATCTTTTTTTTACTATTTTTGCGTATTATTTTGAGAGTTGATCAATTGTGTAAACATCTCAGATGCAGAGTTCCACTTATTAATCATTGCATCATATGCACTAAACTGTTTTTGCATAGTCTCATATTTGTTATCCAACTGCTCAATTGCTTTTTGTTTTGCATCTTCAAGAGATTTCAACTGTTCATTCATTGAGTCTTTAAACTGATCCATAATACCATTGTAACTTGTATAAGAATCCACTTCATCAAATAATTCACTAAAAGCACCCTCTATATCTACAGTTGAACCGTCATCTTTTGTAAATTCTCCACCTGTAAAAAACGCCTCAACATTTTTTGGATTATCATCAAGTTTTTGATTGAGAATATCCTTATCAACACTTAGTTTTCCATCTTTATCTATATCAAAACCATATTCATAGATTGTACCTACTCCGCCACCTATACTGTCCATCATTGAACGTATGTCTGATTGAAAACTTTTTAATGTACTTTCTGATGAAAAAATACCACGCTCATCTGAACTTGTACTAGATTTCGTCAATGTATTTATCTCACCCATCATAGCGTTATACTTTTCTACGAAACTATCTACACGACTCATAATATCATCACGATTTTGTGCGACACTAACAGTTGATAACCCTGTCTCTTTTAATGTTATATGATAACCTGCTATCAGATCATCAAATTTATTATCGTGTCTTGTAACATCTTCTCCGTTAAATGTAAATTTCGCATCATCACCATCTTGAACAGTACTCAAATCATCAGTCAGTTGCGTTCCTGAGAGATTTCCATCATTATCTGTAATAGAGATATCCTGATTGCTTCCCGTATTTGTCGAAGTTAAAAAAAGTCTATAATCATCATCCCCGATTTTCACAATAGTGGCACTGACACTCTCTCCAGCCGTGTTGTTAATGGCTTCTTTCAAATCATTAAGTGTCATAGAATCATTGTAATCTATATCATAATCTGTATCACCAACACTAATTGTAATAGAACCATCATCATCTGCAATAGTATCAGTTGTAGCACCAAATTTGCCAGACTCGGCAATCTCTTTTGTAGCCAACTGTGATACATCCAAGGTAAATTCTTGAATATCACTATTCGCATCAGCTGTAATTGCTACAGATGTTCCATCTACTGTAGCACTTCTTGCGTCAAAAAGAGTAGCATTTTTCAACGCTTCCAAAGAGTCTGTAAAATTTGTCATATGTGCATCAAGAACATCATAAGCACCTAACATATCTTTCTCATTCGCAATTTTCAGTGTCAAAGGAGTAACTCTTGCTGATTCATCAGCTTTACGAAGTTGATCTAATAAATCTTGTGTCAATATTCCGGAACCAATTCCTAATGATGATATTGCCATAACTTTTCCTTTTAATATAACTTCAATACTCATATCGGTACTTTTTCATTTTTCTTTAATAGATTTATGGTACTTTTCTTGCTCATAGAATCATTATGAATATACTTAAACTAATTGGCAGAGAAGAAGAGCTTTTTGTTACAGATATCAAAAAATATGAGCAGAGACTCTCTGCAACGGTTGCAGCGTCAAAGTTTCTGGTTTTAGGGGGAGCCGGAAGTATAGGAAGTGCCGTTGTCAAAGAGATTTTTCGACGCAATCCGAAAAAACTCCATGTTGTTGATATCTCTGAGAACAATCTTACAGAACTTGTACGGGACATACGAAGTAGTTTTGGATACATTGATGGAGAGTTTGCAACATATGCTCTTGATATTGGAAGCCTTGAGTATGATGCATTTTTTATGCAAGATGGAAAATATGACTATGTTCTTAACCTCTCTGCGCTCAAACACGTTCGTAGTGAAAAAGACCCTTTTACGCTTATGCGTATGTGTGATGTCAATATCTTCAACACAGACAAAACCATAGCGCAGGCCACACAAAAACGTGTCAAAAAATATTTTTGTGTCTCAACAGACAAAGCGGCAAACCCAGTCAATATGATGGGTGCAAGCAAACGCATTATGGAGATGTTTTTAATGCGTCGCAGCAAATATATAAAAATCTCTACCGCACGTTTTGCCAATGTTGCCTTTAGTGACGGCTCACTACTGCACAGTTTTAATATGCGTCTTGAGAAACATCAGCCCATTGTCGCTCCAGATGATGTCAAACGCTATTTCGTTACTCCAAAAGAGAGTGGAGAGCTCTGTTTAATGAGCACTATATTTGGCGCCAATCGTGATATCTTTTTTCCAAAACTTGATGAAAAGCTCCATCTTATCTCTTTTGCAGATATCGCTGTAAAATATCTTCAAGAAAAAGGCTATGAGCCCTATATTTGCGAGAGTGAAGAGGAAGCAAGAAGAGTTGTTCATACACTACCAAAAGAGGGAAAATGGCCCTGCCTCTTTACCAAAAGTGACACTACGGGAGAGAAAGATTTTGAAGAGTTCTTTACCGAAAATGAGAAACTAGATATGGATAGTTTCAAACATCTTGGCATCATTAAAAATGAGCCTCTCTATGATGATGCAAAACTCAATGCTTTTACAGAACAGATAAAACATTTCAAACAACAACTCAGATGGAGTAAAGAAGATATCGTACAAGAGTTTTTCAAACTCATTCCAAACTTTGAGTATGAAGATAAGAAAAAATATCTTGATGGAAAAATGTAATGAAAATGATTACAGACTTTATCCATAAACTCTATAACACAGATGATTTTATAGCACTCCATGAGCCTCGCTTTTTAGGCAATGAAAAAAAATACCTGGGTGAGTGCATAGACTCCACCTTTGTCTCAAGTGTCGGCAAATTTGTCGATAGATTTGAAACAGAGTTTGCCAAATATGTCGGCAGTAAATATGCTGTTGCCTGTGTCAATGGTACAGCAGCACTTCACGCAGCTCTCTATGTTGCAGGTGTGCGTGAGGGTGATGAAGTGCTCACGCAGGCACTAAGTTTTGTAGCAACGAGCAATGCTATCAGCTACTGCGGTGCAAAACCGCTCTTTTTAGATGTAGATAGTAAGACATTGGGTCTCTCGGCTGAAGCACTTAAACGCTTTTTAGAGCAACATTGTGAAATACTTAATGGCGTATGCAAAAACAAGCTTTCAAATAAAACTATCAAAGCCTGTGTACCGATGCATACCTTTGGACATCCTTGTGAGATAGATACCATTGCCAAGCTTTGTAAAGAGTGGCACATTGCTTTGGTGGAAGATAGTGCAGAGAGTCTTGGAAGCAGCTATAAAGAGAAGCATACCGGTACCTTTGGTGCAATGGGAGTCTTTAGCTTTAACGGCAACAAAATCATCACCTCTGGCGGCGGTGGGGTTATTGTGACCGATGATGCAGCAGTTGCAAAAGAGCTCAAACATATCACAACAACAGCAAAAGTACCGCATAAGTGGGAGTATGTGCACGATGAAATAGGCTTTAATTATCGCCTTCCAAACATCAATGCCGCTCTTTTGGTTGCACAGATGGAGCAGCTTGAGAGATTTTTAGAAGATAAACGCACTTTAGCGACAGAGTATGAAACATTTTTTAAAGATTTTGACGATATAACATTTATAAAAGAGCCAAAAGATGCAAAAAGTAACTACTGGCTCAATGCAATCATCTTGCAAAATAGAGAAAAAAGAGATGCTTTTTTAGAATACAGTAATACTCACGGAGTGATGAGTCGTCCTGTTTGGCGGCTTTTAAGTGAGCTTGAGATGTTTCAAGATTGTTACAACGATGGTTTAGAAAACTCAAAATATCTTCAAGAGAGAGTGGTCAATATTCCAAGTGGTGTGAGGGTGTAATGGAGAAAATTTTACTTATTGGCGGTGGCGGTCACGCAAAGAGTGTTATTGATGTAATTGAACAAGAGGGAAAATTTGCAATAGCCGGCATTGTTGAGAAGTTTGTCGGTGAATCAAAACCCGTTTTGGGGTATGATCTCATAGGAACAGATAATGAGCTTCCTGCTTTGCGTGAGCACTACGACTATGCCCTTGTAACTGTTGGGCAAATTGAGTCTGCAAAACTACGTATAAAGCTTTACACTCGCCTCAAAGAGCTTGGTTTTACGCTGCCTACTATCATCTCTCCACTTGCTTATCTCTCTAAACACGCAACACTCGGTGAGGGAACAGTTGTTATGCACCATGCTCTTATCAATGCAGGAGCAAAAGTGGGGAGCAACTGCATTATTAACTCCAAAGCACTTATAGAACATGACGCTATAGTAGAGGATCATTGCCATATCAGTACAGGAGCCCTACTTAACGGTGGTGTGCATGTAGCAGCCCAGAGTTTTGTGGGAAGCGGTGTTGTCACAAAGCAAGGTGCACAACTCTCTGGCTTTATCAAAGCAGGAAGTGTGGTCAAATGAGTGTCTTTATCATCGCTGAAGCGGGAGTGAATCACAACGGCTCTACAGAACTTGCAAAAAAACTCATAGATGTAGCCAGTGATGCAGGAGCCGATGCTGTAAAGTTTCAAACCTTTAAAGCTGAAAAACTTGTAAGCCGTGATGCCAAAAAAGCAGCCTATCAGCAAGAAAATATGCAAGAGGAGAATACCTCTCAGTTTACTATGCTTAAAAAACTTGAACTCGATGTTGCAACACACAAAGAGCTTATAGCCTATGCACAAAGCAAAAACATTATGTTTCTCTCTACCCCTTTTGACTTGGAGAGCATTGAGCTTTTAGATGATTTAGGGCTTGAAATATTTAAAATACCAAGTGGAGAGATAACAAACCTTCCTTACCTGCGTGCTGTTGCAAAACTGGGTAAAAAAGTGGTTCTCTCTACGGGCATGAGCACAATGGACGAGGTGCGTGAGGCGTTTGAAGTGCTTCTAAACAACGGCACTAAAAAAGAAAACATCACCATCTTACACGCAAATACAATGTACCCGACCCCTATGGAAGATGTGAACTTACGTGCAATGCTTGGCATACAAAAAGAGCTTGATGTTACTGTAGGATATAGCGATCACACTTTAGGGATAGAAGTACCCATAGCAGCTGTAGCGATGGGAGCAAGTGTGATAGAAAAACACTTTACCCTCTCACGTGATATGGAAGGACCTGACCATAAAGCCTCCCTTGAACCCCATGAGCTCAAAGCGATGGTACATGCTATAAGAAACATAGAACAAGCACTTGGAAGCAGTGAAAAAAAGCCATCTGCAAGTGAAACTCCAAATATCACAGTTGCACGAAAAAGTATTGTTGCTGCATGCAAGATAGCAAAAGGGGAAATACTAAGTGAAAAGAACCTTACAGTCAAACGACCAGCTGGAGGGATGAGCCCTATGCGATGGGATGAGATTATCGGCAAAAAGGCTACGAAAGCGTATGATATTGATGCAATGATAGAGGAACATATATGAAAAAAGTAGCCATTATCACAGCTACTCGTGCAGAGTATGGACTGCTAAAACCTCTTATACAAAAAGTGCAAGAGGATACTTCCTTACAACTCCAACTCATCGTCACAGGAGCACACCTCTCACACAGTTTTGGCAAGACATATAAAGAGATAGAAAAAGAGTTTAGCATTGATGCAAAAATCCCTCTTGATTTAGAAGAAAATACCCCAAAAAGTAATGCTTTGGCAATGGCAAAACTCCAAAGTGAGCTCACGCAGACTTTAGATGAGTTAGGTTCTGATATCTTAGTGATCTTAGGGGATAGATATGAGATGCTCACAGCTGCTAGCGTTGCTATGATGCTTCATATCCCAATAGCACATATTCACGGTGGTGAAGTGACAGAAGGTGCACAAGATGACGCCATCCGTCACGCCATTACAAAACTCTCACATCTTCACTTTACAGCGACTGAAGTGTATAAAAAAAGAGTTATTGCAATGGGTGAAGAGCCTTGGAGAGTTGTAAATGTTGGAGCTTTGGGAGTTGAAAGCATAAAGAAACTCCAGCTGCTTTCACAAGAGGCTTTTGAGGAGTCTATCGGAGTTACACTCAAAACAAAAAATCTCCTTATCACCTACCATCCACAAACCCTTGCAACACTAAGCCCACAAGAGCAGTTCAATGAGCTGCTTGCAGCCTTAGAGAGCTTTGATGATACCCTGCTTATCTTTACCAAAGCAAATGCTGATGCAGGGGGAAAAGTGATTAATGCAATGATAGATGATTTTATAAGCAAACACGCAAATGCCATCGCTTTTACATCACTTGGGCAACTACGCTATTTTAGTGCTATTAAGTATGTTGATGGGGTAGTGGGAAACAGCTCAAGTGGTATTTTAGAAGTGCCAAGCTTTCAAAAACCTACTATTAACATAGGTGAGCGTCAAAAAGGGCGACTGCAAGCTGACTCTATCATCAACACACCCATAGATTCAGAGGCAATTACCAAGGCAATAGAGAGTATTTACTCCCCTGAGATGCAACAAAGAGTACAAAAAAGCACTAATCCTTATGAGTCAGAGGATACAAGTCAAAAGATTGTAGAGAATCTCAAAAAGTATAAGAAGCAAACCCTCTTAGAAAAAGGGTTTTATGATGGGCAGTTGCCATCTTTGCAATAGGTCTCTTTATATAGAGGTGGTAAGAAACATTTACGACACATCGGAATATCGTAGTAGTTACCATTTTTGTGTGCATCACGGATAGCTTTGTATTTTGGAGAGTTCCAGATGTCAATGAGACGCTGCTCTTTCCAGTTACCCACCACATACTCATCTTGGTCATCAACACAACATACTGTTACATTGCCGTTACACTTTAAAAACATACGCTGAAAGAGCTGCTCACATGAAAAACCATCAACCTTTTCATACTCATGCTTTTTATCTGGGTTACGCTCATTAAAGACACCATAACCAAGTGAGTCAACAAGTCCGTCCCACATCACCTTCATCGCCTCAAACTGACGCTTCCAGATAGGGTCATCATACATCACCATAGAGAGACGTATATGTGTTTTTGGGTAGAACTTGTTTCGCTGCTCTATAAAAGCGTAGATGTTATCTATAACTTTTCCCATCGTTGCCCCTACACGCTGTTGCATATAGAGCTTCGGATTAACGGCATCAAAAGAGATAAAGACCTTATCTATTCCAGCTTCTAAAAGCTGTGCGCCAAGCTCAGGTGTTAAGAGAACGGCATTGGTGTTAAACATCACATCAATAATGCCCTTTTTCTTTGCATACTCTACTTGAAAGACGATATCTTTATGCATCAGTGGCTCACCAAGATACTGCAACTTAATCGCTTTAACTCCATTTTCAGCACATTGGTCAATAATGTCCATATATGCCTCTTTGTCTATAAAGCGGCTCTTCATAGGGCGTGTCTCTTTGTTTGCATCCATAATGGTTCTAGCACACATAGGGCACTTTAAGTTACACAAATCTGTTGTTTCTATATCTACATTAAGTGGAAAATCGGGAACTATCTTTTCATTTGGGAACTTCGACCAGTTTTTACGGTACTCCCAATACTCTTCATCTCTGTACTTCTCCCACTCGCGTGAGAACACTATCTCATTTGCATTGTAATTAACTTTCTCTTTTTTTTCTTCTACATGATGTGCTGACATTCTTCTCTCTCTTTTAAAATTGCTTCTGCTACTATAAAATCTAACTTGGTATCTATATCGACCGAATCTTCTTGTGACATTAGGTATGCGTAGATATTTTTTTGCACAAAAAAGGTCTCATTCTCTAAAACACTTTGTGTTTTGCTCATATAAAACGCTCCGTTAATACGATAGTATACCGGAAGGTCTTGGCTGCGTGCATTGTTGTACTTGTCATCCAAAAAGCCTTCCATACTCATACTCTCATCTAAGGTATTTGCCCAAAGTGGCGAGTGTTCCATCTCACATACACCTATAACACTTGTTGCGTGTTTGTTATAAAACATCTCTATTGCACCATCGATATCTTCGCTTGTTCTAAGGGGTGAAGTGGGTTGTAAGAGTATAACAGCATCATAGCTTTGTGTGAGTGTTTTGATTGCGTGTATCACAACATCAATAGAGCGACTTGCATCCTCTGCTAACTCTTTTGGACGCACAAAAGGGGTTTGTGCTCCATACTTCTTTGCTACTGAGAGTATCTCCTGTGACTCTGAGCTCATTATCACATCATCGATATATTGTGAATTTTTTGCAGCCTCTATAGAGTAGGCAATAAGTGGTTTTCCTGCTAAATCCATCAAATTTTTCTTTGGAAGTCGCTTACTTCCTCCACGCGCTGGAACAATGGCAAGTATCTTTTTATCTTTATACACTACATACCTCCATCAAAAAGCAAACATTTCTTACACAGATGATTATCAGGAAATACACTCTTTTTGTGCATTGCCCGTATCTCTTCAAAAGCCTCAGAATTATAGACATCCATAAAATCATTCTCTAAAAGTGAGCCAAAATTGACCTCATCAAAGTAGTCTTTACAACACAGTCCCAAAGTACCATCAGAGTTGATATAGAGCTCTTTAAAAGGGATAGAACACTTTGCAGTTGGCTGCTGTGTAGTATCTACTTCAAACTTTGGTGTATAGGTAAGTGCATAGAGTGATACACCATCTATAAGCTCATAATCTTTGCCAAAAAGCTCTCTAAATCCCTTTTCTAGCTCCTCTTTACTCATATCTATCACCGAAGATAAAAAGAGTTTGAGTTGTGGATACTTCTCTTTTTTCAGGCGCAGAAGTGTTTTAAAGTTCGCTATAACTTTGTCAAAATCATCAACCTTGTGCACCTCTTTATACGCCTCGCGTGAGAGTGCATTGATGGAGAACTTTATACTATCAAGCCCAGCTTCTATGATCTCAATAGCTTTTGCCTCATCCATCAAAGCACCATTTGAGCTGATGTAGAGGTAAGGGATGCCAAACTCCTCTTTTGCACTTTTTACAATCTGTGTAAACTCTTTATTGACAAGCACTTCCCCTTTGGCAGAGAGTCCTAGCTCATCTGTTTGAACATACTGAAGTACGTTGTGCATCACACGACGAAACTCATCTAAAGATGTCTGATACTTGATGGTTCTCTCATCGGAGTTTGAACAAAAACTGCACTTGTGGTTACAAAAGGTACAGACATCAAAGTTAATTTTCAAATACACTAAAATACTCCTCTCTTGCCTGTTGAAGCTGATGCAGCTGTCCAATATCTAGCCAATACTCATGAATAGGAAAGGAGATAGGCTCTTTTCCACCTTCTAACAAGTCACAAAAGAGCGTTGGCATATCATAAAAAGTATCATCTGGAATATGGGTAAGTACTTCAGGGTTTAAAATATATATACCGGCATTCACATAGTAACGCTCTTTTGGCTTCTCTACAATAGAAGCAATCTTGCCCTCATTTTGACTTACAACCCCAAAAGGGATCTGATGTTCATACTCACGTACAGCCATCGTAGCGCAGGAGTTATTCTCTATATGAAAACTCAAAAAGTGCTCAAAATTAACATTTGTTAAAAGGTCTCCATTCATTACAAAAAAAGGCTCATCTAAACGATCACGCATAAGGGAGAGTGCTCCAGCTGTTCCCATACGCTTGTTTTCATAGACATACTCAATATTCACACCAAAACGGCTGCCATCACCAAAATACTCCTCAACCATATCTGCTTTATAATTTACACTCAATATAATATTGACAAAACCATAACGCTTAAAGTTATTAATGATAGTCTCTAAAATAGGTTTATTTCCAACTTGAAGCATCGGTTTTGGGGTGTGTTCAGTAAGTGGACGAAGACGCGTTCCAAGGCCACCTACCATTAAAACAACACGATTGCTTTTACTCTTTGACTCTAAAAGCGCATCAACATCTTCAATGCCGACAACCTTCCCCTCTTCATCTAAAACAGGAAGATGATATATCTTTTTACCTATAGATTTTGCTAAAATCTCCTCTTTTGTAGAATTGACATAACAGACAACCGGATTTTGTTTGACAATACTCTCTATAGAGTCCTCTAACAACATCCCACGCAAAAGCCCACGGCGGATATCTCCATCGGTCACAACACCAAAAAGAGTTCCATCCTCTTTAACGACAACAGCTATTTTCATAGCCCCTTTATCAATGGCAAGCATTGCATCTTTAATGGTTGATGATGGTCGGAGTTTAATATTTTCTATTGTTTTCATTGCTTCTACTATCGGTAAATTTTCTCTATTACTTAAAGAGATAAGCCAAGATTGTTCCAAAAGGTATGCTTTTTGCTTTTTTCCTATAATTTTACACAAGGTTATCAACAAATGCATTCACAATCTATTGAAGAAAAAGCGATACAGACATACCAAAACAATCTCCTTTTTTTACAAGAGAAGCAACCGCAAGTTTATGAAAAAATCATTGCTTTGGAGAGTGCTCTTGAAAATGGACACTATAAAGAGAGATATGAACTTCAGTATAAAGAGGAAGGCTATTTTGATGTACAGGAGATAGCGACTTCCAAGTGGCTCTACAGCTCTGACTCAAACAACTATGCAAAAGTAGCAGCACAGAGTATAAACTACGAAAAAAAAGACAACCTTTTTGAGACATTTTATAATGTCTATATTTCAGAAGATGATGCAAAAACATACATCGATGCACCTATAACCGATAGTTCCTATTCAGCATCGGCACAAATCATCAGTTATGCAAACAGATATGCGCAAGATAGAGATGCCAAAATGAAAAAAATATATAAATTCATCTTCTTTGGTACAGGACTCGGAACACATCTGCTTGAAATTCATAAAAAGATACACGCTAATGTCTATTTTATTATAGAAAATGATTTAGAGCTCTTTAGACTCTCTCTTTTTGTTACAGATTATCAACAGCTAACCCTTAATGGAGCAATTCTCTACTTCTCTGTTTTTGATGATGAAGATGAATTTATTGAAAATGCACGAAAATTTTTCAATGAGATGTTTATCTATAACCAATATCTCAAATATTTTGCAATGCTGAATCATCCAGAAGAGAAGATAAAAGAGTTTCAAAAGTTCATTGTAGGACAGGGCTATCTTGTTTTTAACTACTCCGCTATGACGGTGAGTAATTTACGACCACTTGAACACCTTAAAGAGGGTTATAAGATTCTTGATATCTCTAATCGTCTTTTAGCCGATAGTAAAGTACAAGAGAAACCTTTTCTTATTCTTGGTGCCGGTCCTTCACTTTTAGCTAATATAGAGTGGTTACAAAAAAATCAAGATAAATTTCTCATTGTAGCCGTCAGTGCAATGCTCTCTAGTTTAGAGAAATACAATATAAAACCGGCCATCATTACCCATACGCACGGCTTTGATGATGCACTTCCTCATGTCCAAAAAGTAAAAGATATGCGTTTCTTTGATGATACACTGCTTCTTTTTAGTACCTTTACAACCCCAACATTTCTCTCATACTTTAAAAAAGAGAATATCTACCTTTTTCAGGGGACTTCAACATTTAAAGAGCGTTTTAGCGGTTTGGGTTCATCAAATATTGGAGCTCTTACCTATGGACTTTTAACAAAATTCGGATTGAAAAACATCTACCTTTTAGGGCTTGATTTTGCCATTAATCAAAAGACAGGTGAGTCTCACGCAGATAGCCATGCGCACCTTAAAAAGTTCGATATAGAAAAAACAAGTTATGCTTTAGAAGAGGATATCAACTATATTGATTCTCTTATTATTACAAAAGGAAACTTTAAAGAAAAGGTAAAAACAAACCTTATCTTTAACGGCTTTAAAAAACAGTGTGAGCTTTTTAATAAGATCTTTACACTTGATGATACAAAGACATATAACCTTAGTGATGGTGCTTTCATTAAAGGAACACTTCCTTTACACACTAATGACAACCAACTTGTAGAGTTACCACACCTTCATAGAGAAACTCTCATACAAGAGATAAAGCGTATTTTTGAAGAGCACTCGGAAAATTATCTCACACCAAGAGATATAGAAGCAATTCATAACAAACTCGAATATATTCAAAATCTCAAAAACATCATAGAGAGCTACGCTGAAAAAAAATATGCAACAATGGATAAATTTCACTACCATACACTAGGACTATTCAGAGATATTTTAGGAGAAGAAGCTAACAGGGATGCTGCAGACTTAAATATGGTTTTTGAATATTATCTGAAATATATATCTGGCTATATTTTTGATATTATCAATACCAGAAGTTTGCAAAATGAGAAGAGACATATAAAAGAGCTCAAAAAGCTCATAAGTACACAACTACTTAAGATTGTAAATTTTTATCAAGAATATTTGGAAGAATATTTAACGGAGATAGAAAAAGAAGATTAAAGGTTAAAAAACCTTTAATCTCCAAAACGACTAAAACTACTGAAGTAGTCTTAAAACATTTTGTTGTACAGCATTCGCTTGACTCATAGCATAAGAACCAGATTGAGCTAAAATGTTGTGTTTTGCAAAGTTTGCAGACTCAGCAGCAAAGTCAACATCACGAATTTGACTCTCAGCAGCAGCAACATTTACTTGAGTAGTAGAGATATTTCTAACTGTACTTTCAAGTTGGTTTTGAGCCGCACCAAGTGTTGCACGAAGTGTATCAATAGTTTCAAGAGCTTGATCAGCACTAGAAATCAATTTTTCTGCAGCAGATTGATTAGAAACACTTACAGATGAAATAACATTTGAACTTTGTACATTACTAATTTTTGTAGATGTTGTTTCACCAGAATATGCACCTACATGGAATTTATAACTTGCAGTAGTAGCAAGAAGTTGTTTACCATTAAATTTTGTCTCTTTAGCGATATGATCTAACTCAGAAACAAGTCTGTCAAGTTCTGTTTTGATATTTGCTCTTGAAGCAGAGTTTTGCGTATCATTGGCACCTTGAACAGCTAGAGTACGAATTCTTTTAAGAATATTTGTATATTCGTCAAGTGCACCATCAGCAGTTTGAATAAGACCGATACCATCATTCGCATTACGAATAGCTTGTCCTAAACCTTGTGACTGAGCAGAAAGTTTATCTGCAATAGCAAGACCAGCTGAATCATCAGCAGCATGGTTAATTCTAAGACCTGAGCTTAAACGACTTAAACTTTTATCAAGTCCGACATTATTCATAGTTGCATTACGATGTGCTTGCATAGCACCGATGTTTGTATTAATTCTAAAACCCATAATAAATCCTTTTCTATGGAAGAGTTTAAAAAACTCTTATGTTTTTTGTTTTATCTTGAGGCTTCCTTGCCCTAGATGAAAACAATATCGTCAGCCAAAAAAATAACTTTAGAAAATTTGCAAATTTTTTTAAATTTTTACAATTTTAGATTTTTTAGATACACTTCCAAAATCAAAAAACAAAATCACTATACTATATATAGGAAAACTATCTTGAATTTAATTATCGTAGAATCACCTGCAAAAGCCCGTACCATCAAGAACTTTTTAGGAAAAGGTTATGATGTTATTGCATCAAAAGGACACATCCGAGATCTTCCAAAATCTCGCTTTGGAATTACCATAGATGAAGAAAAGCACGAAATTGTTCCAAAATACTCCGTAGCAAAAGAGAATGCTCCAACAGTAAAAGAGATACGCGAAAAAGCCAAAAAAGCAGATACTATCTATATCGCGACCGATGAGGACCGCGAAGGAGAAGCGATTGGGTGGCACATTGCTCACGCAATCAAAAAAGACCCGGAGAGCTTACCACGTATCGTCTTTCACGAAATTACAAAAGGGGCAATTAAACACGCACTTGAGTCTGCCCGTCATATTGATATGAAGATGGTAAATGCACAGCAGGCGCGTCGTCTTCTTGATAGAATAGTGGGTTACAAACTCTCTCCGCTTTTAGCTTCTAAGATTCAAAAAGGGCTCAGCGGTGGGCGTGTTCAGAGTTCAACACTCAAACTTGTAGTGGATCGTGAGCGTGAGATAAAGGCATTTGTTCCACAAGAGTACTGGTCAATCGATACTGTTTTTAAAACAAACATCGATGCAAACCTCATCAAACACAAAGATGAGAAGATCTCAAAACTCACTATTGCAAACAAAGAGCAGGCTGAAGCGATTACTGCAAGTGTAAAAAGTGACAGCTTCACTATTGCAAAGATTGAGACAAAACAGCGTAAATCGGCAACACCACCGCCATTTATGACCTCAACGCTCCAACAGACCGCATCAAGCAAACTTGGCTTTACTCCGAAAAAGACGATGATGATTGCACAGACTCTCTATGAGGGAGTAAAAACACCCGATGGTACATCAGGGGTTATTACCTATATGAGAACCGACTCCCTCAACCTTGCTCAAGAAGCTGTAGGTGCAGTACGTGGTATTATTGAGAGCCGCTACGGTAAAAAATACCTGCCTAAAAATCCAAAGGTCTATACAAAAAAAGCAAAAGGCGCACAAGAGGCACACGAGGCTATCCGCCCTACTATGCTTCAATTTACTCCGGAAGTAGCCGTAAAATATCTCAAACCTGATGAGATAAAACTCTATCGTCTTATCTATGAGCGTTTTATGGCGTGTCAGATGGAAGATGCACTCTTTGAACAACAGAGCATTATCTTCAAAGGGAGTGAAAATGAGTACCGTGCAAGTGGTAGAAAGCTTATCTTTGACGGTTTTTATGCAGTAACAGGAACTGAGGACAAAGACAAACTTCTCCCAACGCTCAAAGAGGGTGACAAAGCTGAGATTCAAAGCGTAAAACCTGAGCAGCACTTTACAGAGCCGCCTTCACGCTACAGCGAAGCAAGTCTAATCAAAAAACTTGAAGCCGAAGGAGTTGGACGCCCATCTACTTACGCTCCAACCATTGCGACACTCTCCAACCGTACCTATGTGACGATTGAGAAGAAACAGATTATCCCGACAGAGGTTGCTTTTACTGTTACAGAGATTTTAGAGAAGCACTTTCCAAACATCGTAGATATCAACTTCACAGCAACAATGGAAGAGAAGCTTGATGAGATAGCAGAGGGCAAAGAGGATTGGCAAAAACTGCTTATTGACTTCTATGAATCATTTATGAAACAGATTGAAGAGGGAAAAGAGAAGATAGTTTCACTCAAAGTTGCCAAACCACTTGGGCGTAACTGTCCTAAGTGTGGGAGCGAACTGCTCTTACGCTCCGGTCGCTTTGGACACTTTATAGCCTGTAGCGGTTTTCCTAAGTGTAAATATACAGAGCAATGCGACGAAGAGGGGAACAAAGTAGAGAAGAAAGAGACAACGGCTGATGAGAAGTGTGAGAAGTGTGGTGCAGATATGATTATCAAAAACGGTCGTAACGGTCAATTTTTGGCCTGTTCTAACTACCCTGAGTGTAAAAATACAAAATCTATTCAGGTAGAGGAAAAGGTAAGCGAGACTCCATGTCCTGATTGTGGCGGAAAACTCTCTCTTAAAAACTCGCGACGCGGACCATTTTGGGGATGTGAAAACTACCCTGATTGTAAATTTATCTCAAAATTTGAACCTACTACGATTAAATGTAAAGAGAAAGGGTGCAGTGGCGTTTTAGCACCTCGTACTTACAGAAACAAAGAAGTTTATGAGTGTGTCAAGTGTAAAGCTCGAACACCCCGCCAAGAGATAGACGAACAGAAGTAGTTATGAGAATAGGCATACTCTCAGATACCCACCTCAGAGTAGATTTGGCAAAAGAGACACTTGATTTTCTTGTAAAGAGGGGAGCGGAATTTATCATTCATGCAGGTGATATTCAAAAAGTAGAGACGCTGGAGCTTTTAGCTGCCTGTGGCAGACGCTACATTGCAGTTTATGGCAACAATGATGCCAATCTGCTTGCTTACAATGAAGCCTATAATCTTGTCCAGGAGCCCTACTACTTCAAACTCGCGGATACCAAATTTAAGCTGATGCATCTCCCCTTTTATATGAGCAATGATGCAGAAGTTATCATCTTTGGACATACCCATCAGTTTGAAGTGGCATTTCAAGGCGCCTCGCTCTATCTCAACCCGGGAGAGGTCTGTGCAAGGAACAAACCAACAAGTGAGTGTGCCATACTTGAAGTTAAATCAAACAAATTTAGAGTAGAATATTATACGAAAAAGGCACAAGAGCCATTTATGCTCCAAAAAGAGTATGAATTTCAAAGGGAAAAAAGTGAATAAGAAGATATTTTTATGCGCTATCTGTAATATAAACAGCGGAACCTGTAATGAAGATTGCAAATTCTGTTCGCAAAGTGTTCGTTACAAGGCAGATATTGAGCGTTACAAACAAAAGCCCTTAGAAGACATTCAACAAGAGGCTCTCAATGCCTACAAAAGCGGTGCGCTTGGTTTTTGTCTTGTAACAGCCGACAAAGGTTTAAATGACAAAACCCTTGCCTTTGTTATAGAAGCTGCAAAAGCCGCAAAAGCTGTTGCTCCAAATCTTCGTCTTATCGCCTGTAACGGTACAGCGACACTCAAGCAGCTTCTAGCCCTCAAAGAGGCCGGTATTGATGCCTATAACCATAACCTTGAAACAAGTGAGGCTTTCTATCCGCAAATCTGTACTACACACTCCTGGCGTGAGCGTTATGAGACCTGCGAAAATGTAAACCGTGCGGGAATGGTCCTCTTAAGCGGCGGTATATTTGGACTGGGAGAGACGCAAGAAGATAGAGTCTCTATGCTAGAGTCCCTCGCTTCACTCAACCCTACCTCTGTACCAATTAACTTCTACCATCACAACGAAGCACTCCAGCTTCAGCCAAATCCACTCACAACAGATGAGGCACTTGAGCTTATCAGACTCACACGCAGACTTATTCCAAATGCACAGCGCATTATGGTAGCAGGAGGCAGAGAGTTGATGTTTGGTGAGCGTCAGAGTGAGATATTTGAAGCGGGGGCAAATGCCATCGTTATCGGCAACTACCTCACTACTTCAGGAAGAGCGGCCGACAAAGATATAGCAATGCTTCAAAGTCTCGGACTTGAAATTGCAAAAAGTGTAGCCCAATAGTTTATGATGGAAAATTTAAATGATAATATTATTTTAATTACGACAATATCACTTATTATCATTTTTTCTCCATTTATTGCAAAGACTCTGCGGCTGCCGACAACACCCATTGAGATAATTTTAGGCTCTATTCTTGGATATGTCGGCTTTTTGCACGATGAAAAACTTTTTAATATCGTCTCGGAGTTTGGTTTTTTATATTTGATGTTTATTGCAGGGACAGAAATTAATCTTAAAAATGTACTGAAGACACCATTACAAATTATAAAAAAAGTAGCTCTCTATCTACTCTTTCTCTATCTTTTTTCCATTCTTTTCTCGATGCAATTTCACCTTGGAAAAATTTTCATAGTCCTTCTTCCATTAATCTCTGTCGGACTTGTTGCCTCTTTGGCAAAAGAGTATGGAAAGACCCCTTGGATAGCCCTCTCTATGACAGTAGGCGGTATCGGAGAGGTTGTAAGTATCGTTATTCTTACCATCACCTCAGCCGCTTTGGAGTCAGGTGTCGGTATGGGACTTGTGGAAACAGTTATAGCACTTGGCACCTTTATATTTTTTATGTTTTTGCTCTTTCGGGCAATGCAGCTGCTCTTTTGGTGGTTTCCAAAGGTGTCTCACGCACTTATGCCTCATGTTGATAATCAAGAACAGGATATCCGCCTATCTATGGGAATATTCTTCCTGCTTATCGGTGCTATGCTCTATCTCCATCTCGAACTTGCCTTTGGAGCCTTTTTGGCAGGTATCTTCATCCCGACATTCTTTGAGCATAAACGAGAACTTCCTGAAAAGCTTGCCTCTTTTGGATTTGGGCTTTTAATACCTATCTTTTTTATTCATATTGGCAGCTCATTTGATCTAAATGCTCTTTTTATTACAGGACTGATAGAAAAAGCAGTGGTTATTACGCTTGTTATGATATTAATGCGTCTGCTTGCATCACTTGTATTTATTAAAGATTTAGGCATAATGGATGCTATACTGCTTGGACTCTCCCACTCTATGCCTCTGACACTTCTTATTGCTATGGCAACACTAGCATACAGTGCCCACTCTATTGATAAACTACACTATTATGCATTTATTCTTGCAGCTCTTTTTGAGGTCATTGGAGTAATGATAGCAATCAAACTTCTCAATATCTACAAACTTAAAAAAGAGCAAAAGGTTGGCGTATGAAAAAGCCCCTTCTTATAGAACTTGCTTACACCTCTATCTTGGAAGTTTTTCAGACACAAAAGCTCATTGACACTGTTCAATTGCAAAAAGCGTATCCCCTTTTAAATGAATCTATTGTTATGACACTTAAAATTTTTCTTGATGGTGAATTACGCGGCTATTATGAGGATATAGCGAGAAAACCGCTTTTGCAAAACATTATTTTAGGTGCAAAAAAAGCTGCTTTTGAAGATAAGAACTTTACTCCGCTTACACTCAGCGAATATTTTGACATAGAGATAGAGATATCTCTGCAAACCCCCGAAGGAGTTATCTCTCACAGAGCCTGATTTCTCTCTTTTATATGAGAAGCAATGGCAAAACCGTGATTGAGTCCTAAAGCGATACTCCCGCCACTCTCTTGTGTAATATCACCTGCTACAAAGAGTCCTTCAACATTTGTCTCATAATACTCATTATGTACAGGTTTGCCATCCTCCTCTTTTATACCAGAGCTCGCTAAAAAGCCACTTGGTGTAGTTCCACCGATAGCATAAATGACTCTATCAAAGAGTTCTGGTTCTATCTCATTAAAAAGTACCTTTATCTTTGCATCCTCTGTCGCCTCAAGTCCATCAATATTCACACCTAAGATAGGACGAACCTCATTGTGGGCAATAGCATTGGCAATATCTCTTTGATTGGTTGGATTTGCACGACGGAATGTCTCGCGTCTGTAACAGATAGATACATCATTGTTTTTACTCAAATCTACTGCATATTCAACAGCACTGTCTCCTCCACCAACAACTAAAACCTTCTCACCGCTGCTGCACTCATCAGTCGTATAATTGACTTTTTTACGAATCGCAGGAGGAATTTTATAACTTGGTTTGTTTGGTTTGCCCATACGCCCTATTGTGACCACAACATACTTGGCTTTAATAGTTTTACCAGCCATATGGATCTCAAAAAACTCCTCTTTTTTCTCAATGGCGCTCACTTCAACATGCGTCTGCAGTTCTACAAAATGTTTCTTGAGTATCTCATCAAAAAAATCAAGTGTCGTCTCTTTTGTTCCATCAATAAAGTAGATATTTCCGTCAAGCTCAACCTTCTGACCTTTCCACTCAACATCAACTCTTTTGTTGTCTTTATAATATTTTCGTATTGTTGAGTTATGATTTTCATCTTTTTCAAGCAGTACAATATCTCGTATTCCCTGCAGATAACTCTCAACTGCAGTTGCTATTCCTGCAGGACCTGCACCAACTATTGCTAACTCATATATATGTTCATTCATATTATAATCCTCCCTTTTTATTAAGAAAAGTGTAACACTTTTTTCTAACTATGCCAACTTTTGCGGAAAGTCAATCATAAATTTTTGTAATTTTGGTTCAATTACTATCTGACAATATCCTTGCTCTTTATTCTGTGTATAATAATTTTGATGATAGACTTCAGCAGCATACACTTCCCCCAGTTCACTTACTTCGGTAATTATTGGAGCATTAAACTCTTTTTGATGCCTCTCTATTGCCTCTTTAATGATACGCTTTTGTTCTTCATTTTCATAGTAGATAACAGAGCGGTACTGTGTTCCTCTGTCTGCCCCCTGCTGATTTAATGTTGTCGGATTGTGAATGGCAAAAAAAATATCAAGTATCTCACGCAATGAAATTTGCTCTGAATCATAGCTGATATCTACTACTTCAGCGTGTCCTGTCGCACCACTACAAACATTTTCATATGTTGGATTGGGACGCGCTCCTCCACTATATCCACTAACAGCGGACAATACACCCTTTACTCTTTTATAGACAGCTTCTATACACCAAAAACATCCACCACCTAAGACGATACGCTCTTTTTTCATAGATTTCCTCTCTTTTGTCTTGATTATTACGACTTTGCACTTAATTTTTCATACATTTTTTGCATTAATACTGTTTCTACAGCCTCATCTTTAACAATATATCCGCTTAGACTCTCCAGCTCACTTCTTCTACCCTCGCTCATATCAAGATGCATAGAGGTAGAGGCATCAGAGGGCAGTTTTGATGCAGTTGTGAGTGCTTTTTGCACCTCATCATCTATATTGATGCCTTTTGATTGTGCCACAGCGGCTATCTCACGCAAAAGCGTCTCTGCCTCACGCAGATGCTCTTTATATACCGCTGCTATTGGTTTGTCATAGTAAGATGTCAATGTCGCAAAGGCCGATATAAAGATATACTTCTTCCAAAGTGCTCTTTTTATATCATCTTCTATTTTATAACGCAATCCTGCCCTCTCAAAGAGCGATGCCAAGGTTTCTGCCTCTTTTGTCTGCGGACCAAACACAGCAGCAAAAACCTTCCCTTTTTTACGAATTACTCCCGCTTTTTGTTTGTGTGAAAGAATATAGACTGCCCCATCAAGCACTTTTGAATCTGTCATCTCACGCAATATATCTGCATTATTGACACCATTTGAAAAAGAGATGAGCAGCGTGTCGCTGCTAATATGCTTGGCAATGGCCTCATAGCTCTCACGCAAATCATAACTCTTGACACAAAAGAGTACAACATCAAAAACTCCCTCAGCCTCACGCAAGGCTTTTGCATCAAGTTTTTGCTTCCATTGGGTTGTATCTTCAACTATTGTAATGCCCTCTTTTTGAATCTCACGCAGATGCTCTCCGCGTGCAAAACCGACCAGCTCAATACCTGCTTTTGCAAAAGAGGCTGCTATATAACCACCAACACCACCCAGTCCGACTACTGCTACTCTCATACTTTTTCCTTTGAATTATTATATAATATCACGACTAAAAAAGGAGCCATATTTTATGCCACGCATTGCAAATGAAGTTTTTTATAAAAATGCCATAAAAAAGTATGGTCTTACACCGCAGGGAGTCTGCTGGAGAAGCTATGCCCATCAGCATATCCGCTTTGAGATTCTCTGCGAACTTCTGCCGTCAAATCTGCAAAACTACTCACTTTTGGATGCGGGATGTGGCTTTGGAGACCTCTATGGCTATCTCAAAAACAATCATACCCTCCCAAAAAGCTATACAGGAGTCGATGTCGTTGAGATGATGTGTGCCATTGCCAGAAAAAAGACGGGAGCGGAGATACTCCACGCAGATATCACCCAGACAGAGCCTCCGGTACATGACTATATTCTCTGCAGCGGCGCTTTAAATATCTTAACACCCTATGAGACAACAGCCTTTATAAACAACTGCTACAAAAGTGCAAAAAAGGGCTTTGTCTTTAATGCGCTCTGCGCAGAGAAAGGGTCACAAACATACAACTACCTCTCAAAAGAGCACATAGAAAGACTCGCCAAAGAGCTAAACGTTGCCAAACTTACGCTGCGTGAGAACTATATGGAGGGAGATATCAGCGTGGGGTTTTTTAAATAATGTGTGCCATCTTTGGTATTGTAGGGCCATACAATCCGCAAACTGCCCGCTACGGACTTGCACAGCTTATACACAGAGGGCCTGATTTTTGTGGTATTGTTGAGAAAAACAATCTCTTCTTCGCCCACCAGCGTCTGAGCATTACAGATACCCATGAACGCAGCCACCAACCGCTGCAGCACAAAGAGATACTCCTCTCATTTAACGGAGAGATATACAACCATAAAGCCTTGCGAGAGGAGTTGGCATTTGATTTTCAGACACAGAGCGACTCAGAGGTTATCATTGCCGCCTATCTGCAATGGGGTGATGATTTTCTCAGCCATCTGCGTGGGATGTTTGCCATTGCGCTGCTTGATGGAGAGCGACTCCTCTTAGCACGAGACAGAATGGGCAAAAAGCCCCTCTTCTTTATGCAAGAGGCAAACAATTTCTACTTCGCCTCTGAGATAAAAGGGCTGAAGCCTTTTTTAAAGAAAAAAGAGCTCAACGAAGATGCAATGTGCTCCTTTTTAAGCTATCTTGCACCGACAGCACCCCATACATTCTATAAAGGCATTGAGAAACTCGCCCCATCAGAGATGCTTATCTATGAGAATGGCAAACTCTCACGCAAACGTTACTATGAGCTCTTAGATACCCCCGCCAAGCAGATAGTTCAAAAAGAGAAGGCACTCCAACTGCTTCAAGAGAGACTTGAAGAGTCCATTGCCCTGCGTCTTGAGAGCGATGTAGATATGGCAGCGCTCCTTAGCGGCGGCATTGACAGCGCAACTCTTGGCTACTATGCAAAGCGTTTTGGGAAAAAACTTCCCACCTACACACTTGGCTTTGAAAATTTTGCAAAATATGATGAGCGTGAGAGTGCAACAAGAAGTGCCCAGCTCCTTGGCATACAAAACCGCTCACTTGAACTCTCACGCAACGATTTTATAGACTCTATTGATGATGTTTTTGCCACTCTTGATGAGCCGCTCAATGATCCGGCTGCCATTGCGCTTAACTATCTCTTCTCCAAGATACAAGAGGATGGATACCGCGTCGTGCTTAGCGGAGAGGGGAACGATGAGCTCTTTTTAGGCTACAGACAGTACTTTGAGTATCTGGAGATGGAGAGAGCAAAAGATATCTTCCACAAAAACTGGTTTAAGAAGTATATGCGTTCAAACTTCTCTATGAACAGAGAGTGGGAGTGGTATAAACGGGCCTTTGAGGGAGAGGTTATCTTTCGGACATCAAGTGAAAAGTTTACCGATATGCAGAAAAATATTCTCTTTAAGAAGAATGTTCGTGACGGTGATGGGTTTTTATATATTCAATCGCTGCGTGAGGCATTTGATACTTCAGCGCACACAGATGAGTCCATCTGGTTTAGCTATGCAGATCTGATGCATTTTCAAGCAGAGCACTTTTTGGCAAAACTTGACCGTGTCAGTATGGCTCACTCCATAGAGTCACGCACACCCTTTTTAGACCATAAATTTGTAGAGAGCATCTTTAGCATTGAGCCAAAACTACGCTATGAGGAGGGGGTAACAAAGGGGCTCTTTAAAGAGCTTATGCAAGACAAACTCCCCGCAGAGATACTCTCACGCAAGAAAAAAGGCTTCTCCAACCCTTATGGAGAGTATCTCTACAGCAGCGGTAGGGTCAATCTCATAGAAGCGGTAAATAAAAAGACAGGAATGTTTAAAGAGGATATTTTGGCCGACTATATCAAACGGGCGCAAAAAGGTCGTTTCAAACAGCATATATGGGGGCTTTACGCACTCTCACATTGGATAGACAAAGAGCTGCTGTGAGAGAAGAGACAAAACTTACCCTTTTAATGCTCCTTGCTATGCTCTTTTGGGGTGGCGGTTGGAGTGCGCTGAAAATTCTTACCTACAATCTTCCTATGGAGGTTATCGTTTTTTGGCGCTGGTTTTTTATGCTCTTGGCATTTCTTCCTATTCTCTACTACTTTAAAAAGCCTCTGAGCCTCTCGCTGCATAATCTTAAGTATATTTTGGGAAGTGCGCTTTTAAATATAGCCTTTATGGTAAGTGCTTTTTATGGCATTAAGTATGGCTATGCAGGGAGTGGAAGTGTCATTATCACAACTTTTAGTCCCATTATGACATTTTTGCTTGTCGCCATTTTATTTCGCAAACCTTTAACAACGCAGCAATATTTTGGTCTGCTACTTGGTCTTGTTGGAGGCTATATACTCCTGCAACTCAATGATTTTGAGCTCTTTTTTAACTCGGCAAACGGTTATTTTCTGCTTTGTAGTCTTATCTGGGCAGGAGTTACACTCCTCTCACAACACTCGCAAAAACATATTCATCCCATTCACTACAGCTTTTTCATTGCTCTTGTTGCGACAGTTGTTAGCTTTTTCTATGCAAAAAACAACCCCTACTTTTTCAATGTATTTGCGCAAGATGCCAAATTTTGGACAGCACTTATCTATCTCTCTGTCTTGGGCCAGGCAGTAGCAACAACCATATTTTTCATCGCAAGCGGCAAACTTGGCAGTCAAAAAACAAGCTCTTTTATGTTTCTTGTTCCCCTCTTTGCCCTGCTGAGTGCCTGGCTTGTTCTGGGTGAGCCCATAGAGCTGCACATACTCATTGGAGGTGCTATCTCTATGCTTGCTGTCTATTTTATTAATAAAAAATAAAGTGACGATAAAAATAAGAAGATTAATATATTTTTAACATCACTTATAGTAATATTTTTTATTAATTTAACTTATGCAGGATTCAAATATGAAAAAAGTACTTATTTTAGGTGGTGGATTTGCCGGTGTTGATGCAGCTATCCATTTAAGAAAGATGAATTATCAGGTTACTTTGGTAAGTAACAGAGACTATTTTTACATCTATCCTACTTCTATCTGGATTCCGACAGGAGAGAGTAAGTTTGAAGATATGTGTGTTGATTTGAAAGATCTTCAAGCGGCACACGGCTTTGAACTTGTCATAGATGAAGTTACATCTATTAAAAGTAAAGAGTCTAAAGTCTATTGTAAAAACAATACATTTGAGTATGAGTATCTCATCGTTGCTATGGGTTCAGGAAAGATGAAACACGAAGGAAGAGAGCACTTCTTGTCTATCTGTGGCGACCCTGAAGAGTCCATTCAGATAAAAGAGCGTATTGATGCGCTCATTGAAAAAGGGAGCGGTAAGATTGCAATGGGCTTTGGAGGAAATCCAAAAGACCCTTCAAACGTTCGTGGCGGTCCTGCATTTGAGGTTATCTTCAATGTGCATAATCAACTCAAAAAACTGGGTATTCGTGATAATTTTGAGCTTACTTTCTTTGCACCTATGGCAGAGCCGGGTGCTAGAATGGGAAAACAGGCACTTAAGATGATGGGTGTCTTCTTTGACAGACTCAATATCAACACACACTTCGGTAAAAAGATTACAAAATTTGAAGCTGACGGGATCGTCTTTGAGGATGAGAGCAAATTAGAGTCTGACTTTACTATGTTTATTCCTGCGGGTGACGGTCATGATGTCTTTGCAAACAGCGACCTTCCACTCAATGAGGCGGGACTTATCAAAATCAATGACTATTGTGAAGTAGTACATGACTTTGATGCTTCAAGTGACAGTGAAGAGGGTATCTACAATGTCTTTGCCATCGGTGACAGTGCAGCACTTCAAGGTCCTGACTGGAAAGCGAAACAGGGACACATTGCAGAAGTAATGGCAAAAAATGCAGCCTTTAATATAGATATGATGAACAAAGGTTCTCAAGAGAGAAAAGGGTACCGCGATCATCTCAATATTCTTTGTGTGATGGACAGCGGTGACGGTGCTGCTTTTGTTTACAGAAATGACAAAGGCGGGAAAATGATTCCAATGCCTGTTTTTGGCCACTGGCTTAAAAAAGGGTGGGGATGGTACTGCCGCAACTCAAAACTCGGTAAAATACCGAGAATACCTGGAATGTAATAAAAAATAACATTTTTTTATCTTTATGTCACTTTCAGTAACTCTTTTATAAAAAGATTTACTGAAAACCCCTCTTTATTAACATCCCCCTTAGATTTGTCGTTGTATTATCAATATAACATTAAGTATTAAGGGGAGTTACAATGTCTCACAAAAGTCTATCTAAACTTGACGCTCCAAAAAACATTACCAACAGAGAAAAAGTTTTAAATCAGAATGATTTTATCGTATCGAAAACAGATACAAAGGGAAAAATCATCTACTGTAATGAAATATTTGCACAGATGGCAGGTTACCCTGCTGCTGATATTATCGGAGCAAATCACAATCTTATCCGCCATCCGGATATGCCAAAACTTGCATTTAAAGTTCTGTGGGATCTTGTACAGAACAAAGATGAGTTCTTCGGTTTTGTAAAGAATCTCCGTGCCGATGGAGGATACTACTGGGTATTTGCCTATATTACAGCCGATTTGGATGCCAATGGCAACATCATAAGCTATACATCCGTTCGCCGTAAAATGCCACAATCTGCCATAGATATTATTACCCCTATTTACAGACAGCTGCTTGATGCAGAGAGAAGTGGCGGGGTAGAAGCTTCACAAAGAGTACTCAACAATCTTCTTGAAGAGAATGGTGTGGAGTATAATGAATTTGTTATCAACTTACAACTAGGAGCTACTTTATGAGTATTTTTTCATTTTCCAAAGGTACAAATGCAAATGATGCAGAGCTAATGACAAAAATAGCTTCTGTTTTAAGAGATGTAGAGAGAGGAAAACTTGCTTCAAGAGTTATTCTTGATAAGAATGAAACACCTCTTGAAAAAATTGCCTGGAATATCAACAACTCTCTTGATCAGATGGAGATTATATTGCGAGAGAGTCGAAATACAATTGAAGCCGTAACACACGGACAGATGTATAGACAGATGTTCCCAGATGGACTTCACGGAGAGTTTAAAGAGACAGCGCGTGAGATTCAAAAGGCTGTATCTTCTATGAAAGCCAATGAACGCTATAAACTTATGGGTATTTTGACTACAGAGTTTAGCAGTCTCAATGGTGGTATGAAAGGGAACTTCAATATCATCACAAATGATATTAACAGAACAAAAGATGCCTTTGTCAAAGTAACAGAGCTTACATCTCACGCAGCAGACTCTACCAAGGTCACCTACGAAGCTGTATCAGCTACGACACAAGAGATTTCAGATCTAAATAACCTTGTTATTGATACGACACAGGCAATTGAGCTGATGGATGAGAATGTAAATGAGATTACAAATGTGGTCAATCTTATTAAAGATATTGCCGACCAGACAAATCTTCTTGCACTGAATGCCGCCATAGAAGCTGCGCGTGCAGGTGAGCATGGACGCGGTTTTGCCGTTGTTGCCGACGAAGTAAGAAAACTTGCAGAGCGTACAACAAAAGCGACAGGTGAGATTAGTATTACTATTCAAAATCTTCAGCAGCAGTCAAACGGTATATCTGAAAATGCTACAAATATGAGCAACATTGCGACAAGTGCCAATGAGACAATGGATAACTTCTCAGATACAATGAATCAACTCAACAATGATATGAATCTTACATCAAAAGAGTCTAACAAAAGTAGTTTTTCTCTCTTTTTGGCAAACTACAAAATTCACCATATTATCTTCAAATCAGACGCCTACTCTTCAGTTGTCAATGGTACGGTAACCGAAGAGCTGAAAAAAGATGCTCACCATTGTGGTTTTGGACAATGGTACTACTCACAAGGGATGAAACTCTTTGGAAGCAATCCTACATTTAAAAGTATGCAACAGCATCACGAAAAGGTACATGACTATATAAATGCAAATATAAACTGCGCATTAACGGGTGGATGTATGTCAAAAAACAATTCAAAAGAAGATATTATCAATAACTTTAAAAAAGCAGAAGAACACGCTACTGAGCTCTTTGCTCTTATGGATAAACTTGCTGAAGATGTCGGAGATACTATAGATATGAATGAGGTATTAGGATTATCCTAATAGCTCATTTATTATCTCTCTTTTGCCTCTTCAAGCTTTCTTTTTAGTTTCATTTTACGCTTAGCCAACTCTCGCATATCGGCTGTTGTATCACTCTCATCCATAATTTCAACACCCAAAATCGTCTCAACACAATCCTCTAATGTTAAAATACCCTCTGTCTGGTCATAATTATCTTTAACTAAGAACATATGCTCTTTTTTTGAAATAAAGAGGTCAAGTGCTTTTGAGACCGGTACATTTTCATTTATCGCAAATATATCTTTTTTTACCTCTTTTAAAAGTACTGTATCATCTTTAAGTGCTTGTTTAAAAAGCTTTTTTGTAAGGACTATTCCCGTTACATCTTCAATGCTCCCTCTATATGTAGGAATACGTGAAAATTTAAAGATAGCCTCCTCTTTTTCAATAACATCTTTAATACTCATATCTTCATCAAGTGCAAAGACAACACTTCTAGGAGTGAGGACCTCTGATACTTTGATATTGTCAAGATTGAGCATATTTTCAATAACATCAGACTCTTTCTCATCAATAACTCCCTCATCCTCACTCATAAGCATACTCTCTAAAAGCTCCTCTTTTGTAAGAGTATGGGCATCATCTTTACCTTGCGATATTTTATTTGTAACTGCAAGCGTAGTCAATATAATAGGATAGGTCATCCAGATAAATATACGGATAAAGTGTGCTGCAAGGGGTGCCAACTGTTTCCAATATATTGCCCCGATAGTTTTTGGGATAATCTCTGAGAGAAATAAAATTGCAAATGTTAAAACTACAGAGACAATCACGACTGCATCACTGCCAAAAACTTCAGATGCCTGCGCACCTACAGCGGCAGCCCCTAGCGTATTTGCAATAGTATTGAGAATAAGAATAGATGCAATTGATTTATTGATATTCTCTTTTTGCAAACGCAACAGTTTGCCTATAGCTGGGCGCTCTTTTTCCAAAACTGCCACATAGGACATATTTATAGAGAGCAGTACCGATTCTAAAACAGAGCAGATAAACGAAACACCTACCGACAAAAGAAAAAAGAGTAATAATAGTTCCAAATCAAATCTTCCTTATAAAAGTATAATTTTAGCAAGTCCCAGGAATGAGAAAAATCCTACGACATCTGTAACAGTAGTCAGAATAACTGTACTACCGATTGCGGGGTCAATATGCAACCATTTCAGTGCAAGTGGAATAAGTGTTCCAAAGAAACCTGCCATAAAAAGATTTATAATCATAGAGAGACCGATAACAACACCCAGCATCGGCATATTAAACCATATCCACGCAATAATACCCATTACTACAGCAAAAAGCAGACCATTCATCAAAGCAATGGCCACCTCTTTTTTAATACTTCGCAACGCATCTCCCTGTGATATCTCACCAAGAGCCAACTGACGCACAACAACGGTAAGTGTCTGCGTTCCTGCATTACCACCCATAGAAGCGACAATAGGCATTAAAACAGCAAGGGCTACCATAGAGTCTATCGTATCTTGAAAAAGTCCAATAACCAAAGAGGCCGCTATGGCTGTTAATAAATTTATACCAAGCCAATAGGCACGCGTTTTACCAGCTTTGATGATATCTTCATCCTCTTCAGCCTCATCATCAACCCCTGCAAGATTATACATCTGTTCTGTTGCATGTTCATTGATAATATCATAAATATCATCTGAAGTAATACGCCCTAAGAGAATACCATCTTGATTTACAATTGGCATAACAGAAACATCATACTGTTTAAAGAGTTCCACAACCTCTTTAATATCATCTCTATCATACGCTTTTATAGGTTCAAATGAGTCATCACTGTTTTTAATATTCTCTTCTATGGTTTTTGAAAAATCAAATATAAGAAGATCATCCAATCCAACTGAATAGAGGAGCCTGTTATCATCATCTACAATAAAAAGATTTTGAACATTTTCAAGTTCATTCTCTTTTCTCAAACGGGCAAAACGCTTTATAACATCTTGAACTATCTCTTCTGCATGTGCAGTAAAGACCTCAAGCTGCATATAAGCACCAGCTTCATCCTCATTATACTTTTGAAGTGTTTCTATCTCTTTTTTATCATCTTCATCAAGTGTTTCAAAAACTTTTGATGCAACATTTTCATCTACATCTTCAAGCTCTTGCATAAACTCTAACTGATCATCAGACTCTAGTTCTGAAACTGCCTGAGAGAGTTCATCAACACTCAAACTTTCAACGACATCATCAAAGTATCTGTCTGGCAGAGCAAGGGCTACATCCCCTACTAACTCTTTTGGCACAAGCTTAATCGCCTGACTAAATGTACCATCATCCATGCTCCGTAATATATTAGCTATTTCAGATGGATGCATCTCACTTACATCGTGAGACTCTATATAATTCTTAATTTCATTCATAGCGCGAATTATAGCAGATTATACTCTCACAAGTGGTACAAAAGTAACATAAAGTCAGAAAATTAAGATTTTTTTTATCTCTTTAGATTTATAAAAGGGTAAATATATAACCTGTCGGATTTTTTTCTACTCTATATTGATAATAACCATCAAGTCTTATAACAACACGATAATAGCCTTTATGTGTCCCAACACGAATCTCTTGAAATAGAGAAGATTTTACTTTTTTTACAAAACTGCCAATATCAGTATCTCTTTTAAAATCACAAACAATGCGATGCGGTTTGACAAGTAAAAAATGACGCAACATTTTATCTTCTGTTACAATTTTAAGAATTTTTCCTTGAGCATAAAAGTGAATAAATTTCAGTGAAGCGATTTCTATGAATGCTCTTTTTTTAACTTTCTCTTTTTTTCTCTCTCTTTTCTCCAAAACATTATAATTTTGTGAAATAAAAAGCGGTAAATGCCAATCTATAGTATTGTTGAGCTGAATCTCTTTGGTAGCAATTGAACCATCAAGATTCTTGTAACTGACTCGGATACTCTCTATAACTCTTGCGCTTGATGGCAATGTGATTGTAGCGCGTTGTAATGGTGGTATGTTTTCAAATTTATTGGATGTTAAAGGTGTTTCTTCATCACTATTTACAGGGAAGAAAGGATTCTCTCTTGCATAAAGAGTAAGGGAGAGATAAAAGAGTATAAAAAAGAGTCTCATCATCAAATGCACCTGTTTTTTTATACACATTATAGCAAATTTAGAGAACTATTGTGCAGAAATCTCTTTAAGCTCAAAATACTCTCTTTGGAGTTGGGCATTTTCAGTTTTAAGCCGCACAACTTCATCCTGCAAATAGTTCTCATAATCTTGAAGCCCAAAGAGAACCTCAAGTGAATTGGTACCATAAAGCAAGATACCCAAATAGATACCTAAAAGTACAATCAAAAAGAAGAAGAGAAGAAATTTTCCTACAGAAAGCCCCAAATATTTTTGAGTAATACTCTCTTGCTGATCTATCTCCTCATACAGCTCCTCTTTGCTCATAATATCTCTTAGTTAAAAAGAGCAGACCCTAGATACTCACCATAAAGAACTTCATTCTCTATCTCTAAAAGACGGTTATACTTAGCAGTTCTCTCACCACGTGCAGTAGAGCCTGTTTTAATCTCACCACAGTTAAGCGCAACAGCAAAATCTGCTATAAACGCATCTTCACTCTCACCAGAGCGGTGACTCATAACACATTTATAACCGTTTCTCTGTGCAAGACGAACTGTAAGCATAGTCTCACTTACAGAACCGATTTGGTTTGGTTTGATAAGAATCGCATTTGCAATTCCTTTTTGAATACCTTCATTTAAGATATTTGCATTTGTAACAAACAGGTCATCCCCAACGATTTGAATCTTATCACCGAGCTTCTCTGTCATAAGTTTAAATCCATCCCAGTCATCTTCACTCAGGCCATCTTCAATAGATACGATTGGATATTTTGCACAAAGGTCAACATAGTAATCAACAAGCTCAGCAGAAGTAGCAACTCTATCTTCAGAGTCAAGTTTGTACCCTTTTTTATAATCACCATCTACAACAAGCTCACTTGCAGCTACATCAAGTGCGATTGCAATCTGCTCACCTGCTTTATATCCAGCTTTTTCAATCGCTTCCATTATCACTTGAATAGGCTCTTCATTAGAAGAAAGATTTGGAGCAAAACCACCTTCATCACCTAAAGATGTTGAATGCCCTTTAGCAGCTAGAATAGATTTAAGGTTATGATAGACCTCAGCTGATGCACGGAGTGCCTCTGCAAAATCTTCAAAACCAACCGGCATAATCATATACTCTTGAAAATCAACTGAGTTATCTGCGTGGCTGCCACCATTGATGATATTAAGCATCGGTGTCGGCATAACCATTGCATTTGCACCGCCAAGGTAACGATAAAGTGGCACACCTAAGCTTTGTGCTGCTGCACGTGCTACTGCCATAGAGACACCAAGAACAGCATTCGCACCTAAGTTTCCATAGTTTTGTGTACCGTCAATCTCTTTCATAGTTGCATCAATAACGGCCTGATTAAAAGGGCTCATCCCAATAAGAGCATCAGAAATAGCACTATTTACATTCTCAACAGCTTTTAAAACACCTTTGCCCATATAACGCTCATCACCATCACGCAACTCTAATGCTTCACGCTTACCAGTACTTGCACCTGAAGGAACAATCGCACTTGCAGTTGTTCCATCACTAAGAGTTACTGTAGCTTTTACCGTTGGATTTCCACGAGAATCCATTACTTCTATTGCACTAACGTTATCTATAAACATATATTTGCCTTCATTAAAATTAATTATGGGCATTTTATCAAAAGTTGATTAAAAATCTGGTTAAACATCCGCCTCAGCAATTTCAGAGGTATCCATAGTCATCAAAGAGCTTATACCCATTGCCTGTTTTATCTTCTCTTCTATCTCGGCTGCGAGTTCCGGTTCATCTTTAAATTTTGCCTTGACATTCTCACGCCCCTGCCCCAGTTTTGTCTCACCATAGCTAAACCAGGCACCGCTTTTATCAACAATATCAAGCTTCACACCATAATCGACAAGCTCACCCTCTTTTGAGATTCCCTCACCAAACATAATATCAAACTCAGCCTGACGGAATGGAGGTGCCACCTTGTTTTTGATAACTTTTGCTTTTACACGGTTTCCTATCTGACTCTCACCCTGTTTGAGTGATGCTATGCGTCTTACATCAATACGAACAGAAGCATAAAATTTAAGTGCATTCCCACCTGTTGTCGTCTCAGGAGAGCCATAGCCCATCATACCAATCTTCATACGAATCTGGTTAATAAAGATAACTGTACAGTTCATCTTATTAAGAACTCCCGTAAGCTTACGCAATGCCTTTGACATCAAACGTGCCTGTACACCGACATTTTGGTCACTCATCTCACCCTCTATTTCAGACTTTGGCGTAAGGGCTGCTACCGAGTCAATAACTATTAAATCGACCGCCCCGCTTCGTGCTACTGTCTCTACAATATCAAGTGCCTGCTCACCATAATCCGGCTGTGATACCAAAAGATTGTCAATATCAACACCAAGATTTTTAGCATAAACAACATCCAAGGCGTGCTCTGCATCAATAAATGCACATACACCGCCCTGTTTTTGACACTCTGCAGTAATTTGAAGGGCGAGTGTTGTTTTCCCTGAACTCTCAGGGCCATAAATCTCTACAACACGACCTTGTGGAATACCACCAATTCCTAGTGCCAAATCTAGTCCCAAAGAACCTGTTGAGATTGCCTGAATCGGCTCAATCTCTTTGTCTCCAAGACGCATCAATGCGCCTTTACCAAAAGCTTTATCTATCTGTTTAATTGCTAAGTCTAATGATTTTTGCTTATTTGCGTCCATTTTTTGGCTCACTTCTTTTTAAATTTGAGTAATTCTATTCTATTTTTGTATTATAGTGCAAAATTATGTCAATTTGTCATATTTTTATTCAAATAATTTAAAAAAATCACTCTGTAAATCTGGATACTCTTGTAAATATCCCTCTATTTTCATTATATCAAAAGAACTAATTGCACTTTGTAACTCTTCTGTATAATCTATAAAAGGCTCAATATTATACTCTTTTGCAATCATTTGCACTTTGGCAGCAAAAGCTTTAATATCATTAAAATTATTACTTTTGAGTGCTTGCTTATTAAGTGACTCAACCTCTGTAGCGAAACGTTCCATAACAAGAGCAGCATCCTGCTTAAGTTTTTCATTAAGAACAAAGGACTTCTTGCTATCCTTTTGTTGTTCACGCGCAACTTTTGATGCAGGAAGAAAGTTACTTAAAAGTTCTAAAAGTTCATTTTTTAAAACGGGTTTGCGAAGATAACCGTCAAAATCACTTCCAAGCTCATTACTGAACTCCCCTTTCATAACAGAAGCCGTCAATGCAATAATAGGAAGATCGGGGTAGAGTTTTTTTATCTCTTTTGCAGCAGTATAACCATCCATCACCGGCATTCGAATATCCATAATCACTAAATCAAAAGAGTCTTGCGCAACCATCTCACAAGCCTCTTTTCCGTTTGAGGCAGTTTTTACTTCAATGGCTGTATCGTAAAAATCATTGACAATAAGTTCTCTGTTGTCTTTAATATCATCTACAACAAGCACTTTTGCCTTCTCAAAAATTATCTCAAAGGAGTCTTCACTCTCAAGCTGATACTCTGTCTCATCTTCAACCGAAGCAATATCAATATTGTAAAGTTTTATTGTAAAGGTACTCCCTTTGCCCTCAAGACTCTCTACTCCTATCTCCCCTCCCATCATCTCGCAGAGACGTTTTGATATTGAAAGCCCTAATCCCGTACCGCCAAATTCACGATTCTCCTGCCCCTCTTTCTGTTCAAAAGCATTAAATATACGCTCAAGCTGATCCTCTGGAATACCCACTCCTGTATCTTCGACACTTATAAATATATCGACCTTGCTCTTATGTTCATCAACACGCAATGTTTTAAGACGAAGTGTTATACTCCCGTGCTGTGTAAATTTAACGGCATTTCCAATAAGATTAAAGAGTATCTGACGCAATCTTACACCATCTAAAAGCAGACTCTTTGGAACATTCTCATCTGTGATTATATGAAGTTCAAGTCCTTTATTTTTAATATTCATTGCAAAAATAGCACCAACTTCCGCAAAAAGGTCATGCAGATTTGTCGGTTTGTTTTGCAACTGCATCTTCCCTGCTTCTATTTTAGAGAGGTCTAATATATCATTAATAAGCATCAAAAGTGTATTGCCTGCTGATTGTATCGTCTTAACATAGGCTTTGAGACGAGCCTCTTTTAACTGCTCATTTAAAAGCTCTGTAAATCCCATAATGGCATTCATTGGTGTTCGTATCTCATGGGACATATTTGCCAAAAATTCCGATTTTGAGCGGTTGGCATCCTCTGCTTTCTCTTTTGCCTTTTGCAGTGCATCTTCTACTTCTTTTCTTCGACGTATCTCCAGAGAGAGTTTGTGATTCCAATAGAGTGTTCCTGCCAAGAGCATAAGAAACAGTGCAAGCAACTGATAGATAAGAGTATAATCTTTCGCCCGTTCAGCATGAATATGTACCCATCTGTTTTGAATAGTTCTTTTCTCTTTTTCTGAAATAGTATCGATACTCTTATTAATAATATGTAGCAGTGTCGTATCATTTCTATCTATAAGAAATGTATGTTGAAAATTATAAGCTATCTTTCCTGCAATATGTAACTCTTTTGGATAATAGTGCCCTACATAATAGATGGCAACTGCCATATGTGCAAGTGTTGCATACGCTTTTGATTGCTGCACTAAAGAGAGGGACTCTTCAATACTCTCCGTAGGAATTATCTTTATATCAGGGTAGTTCTCTTTGAGATAGTTATAACTGCTCCACTCCTTTGGAACAGCTATTGTTTTATCTCTAATATCATCAAGAGAGTTGATAAAAGATTGTTCATTTCTCGTCACAAGAACAAAAGGAAAAGAGCAAAAACTTTTACTCATAAGCCCCAATGAAGCCTCATACTCACTTTTAGAAGCACCCGGTGTCATATCTATTTTAGAATTTTTTAGCTTTTTTAGAACTTCACTCCAGTTTTTTGAAGGTTCATATATGAATTTGAGTCCTGTTCTTTTTGAGATAAGTGCAAGATAATCACCTAGAAGCCCTTGCATTCCATCTCTTGAAATAATAGAGAGCGGATCCCACTCAACCTCACTATAATGTATCTCTTTATGCTTTAAGATATACTCTTTTTCATTCTCACTCAGATGAACTCTTTGAGCGGTACGCTCTTTCTTCCCACCTAAACCAATCCATTTTGAGTGAATCTTCTCTTTTTCTTTATCGCTTATGGCGTCAAGTGCTCTGTTTAATATATCTCGCAGTATCGGCAAATCTTTTTTTGTTGTCATATGCAGTTTCATAGCGTGTTCGCCACGATAGGAACGAAAAGGAACAATCGTAGAGATACCATCTCTTTTTAAAATATAGACTATGGAAGCATAGGTATCAAAAAGGATATCTGCTCTTTTTTGCAAAACTGCATCAACTGCTTCAGAAAATGTATCTACATCAATTATCTTTATCTTTGGGAACTCCTCTTGAAGTATCTTTCTGTGGGCATACCCTTTTGGAATAGCTACCCTTTTACCATCCAAATCTGCTAATGTTTTTACTTTCAAATCATCCCGAATAAAAAAGTAATCAAGCATCTCAAAATAGGATTTTGTATAGTTCATAAAAGCTGCGCGCTCTTTTGTATAATAGACAGCATCAAGCATATCTATACGTCCCTCTTTTATTTTTTTGAGATTATTACTCCACTTATCTACCTCAATATCAAAAAGAAGTCCTGTCATCTTTGAAATTAACTGTAGATAATCATTTGCAACTCCCTGATACCTACCGTTTTGCTCAAAATCAATAGGTGCCCAGTCCGGTCCTCCCCCTACATGAATATGGCGATGCTTTGCAATCCAATCAAGTTCTTTTTGTGATAATGCTATTTTTTTAGGAGCTTGTGATGAGACTTCTTGATACCATTTTTGCAAAATTGTATGTTTTTGTTGTGGTGTAACTTTTGCAAGTGATTTGTTTATAATAGACAGAAGTGTTTTATTTGATTTTGCAACAGCAAATGAGACATCAGCATTCAGTCCCTCAAGCTTACTCTTTACCTCAAGATTGACAAGCAGATTCTCTTTAATAATATAACTCGCAACAGCGATATTACCAAGATATGCATCTGCTTTTCCAAAGGCAACAGCTTTAAGCGCTTCATCATTTGAGTGTGTAAGATAGAGCTTTATCTCTTTATGATTCTTTTTAAGCCATTCATGCAGATAGGAACCACGATTTACTGCTACAATTTTGGCTTTTAAATCCTTAATCGTACGAATATCATCTCGCTCTTTTTGACTAACAAGAGCCAAGGGCATTGAGAGATAACTATGACTGAAAGAGAGATACTTTTCTCTTTGCGGTGTTTTAACTGCACAGCTGAGCCCATCAAGTTTTCCCTCTTTCATTTTTTGGAGAACATTTGCCCATACATCAGTCTCAACTTTGATTTTCAATCCGCTGTACTCTTCAACGAGCTTGATATAATCTGCGGCAATACCATCGTGTTTGCCTTGTGCATTGACAAAGTCATAGGGTGCCCAGCTAAAATCTGAACCAAAAGTTACAACAGGATGTTCTTGAATATAGTTTTGCTCAAGCGGAGTAAGCTTGATAGATGCTCCAAAAAGAGAAGCACTCATAAAGAGAAGAAGAAATAGAAAGCTACATTTTAGAGATTGCAATAAATTCATCAAGATTATCTTCAAAAATCTCTACAAGCATAGGATCAAAATGTTTGGCTTTGTTCTCTAAGATATATCCAACAGCATCCTCTACACTCCAAGCTGTTTTATAGACACGCTTATGTGTAAGTGCATCAAAGACATCCGCCAAAGCGACAATACGCCCAAAAAGGTTGATATTCTCTCCCTTTAAACCTCTTGGATACCCTGTACCATCCCACTTCTCATGGTGTTCATAGGCGATAACATCTGCAGCTTTCATAATTTTGCGTGAAGATACCCCTAAAAACTCATGGGCTTTGGTTGTGTGACTCTTCATAATCTCAAACTCTTCCCGTGTCAGCTTATCAGGCTTGTGCAAAATATCTCTTGGAACGGCAATTTTACCTATATCGTGCATGGGAGAGGCGTGGTAGAGGATATTTGCATCCTCTTCGGAGATACTTGGGTGGTAGTGTGCCAAAAGACGGGAGTACTCGGCAACTCGTTTAATATGTTTGCCTGTCTCATCCGATGTAGATTCCATCAGCTCTGTTAGAATAAAAATCATCTCAACCTGAGACTCTTCAAGCTCACTCAGGAGTCTCTCTACCTTATATTTGAGCTCGTGTTCCAAAGAGAGGTTGTGCTCACGCAGTATCTCTTTTGCTTTGTAGAGCTCCAAGTGTGTCTTGACACGTGCAATAAGTTCATCAGCCTGAAAAGGTTTTGTAATATAATCTATTCCACCGACAGCAAAACCTTTTGAGATAGAGTCTATATCTGCTTTTGCCGTTAAAAATATAACCGGAATATCTTTAAGCTTTGGCTCTTTTTTCATCATCTCACAAAGCGTAAAACCATCAATTCCAGGCATCATTACATCAAGTAAGACCAAATCAAACTCATTATTTAAAAGTAACTCATACGCTGCTTCTCCCGAAACAGCAAAAGAGAAGTCATAGTTAGACTCACGCAGAATATTCATAGCGACCTGAATATTGTCAGCAATGTCATCTACAATTAAAATATGATATTTAAGATTCATCATCACAATCCATAAAAAAAATCTCACTAAGTATAGCATAAAATAACTATTTTCATATATTGTAGTATATTCGGCTCTTTTAATAGATATTTTTAACTAATTTTTGCTAGAATCATCTTATGAAAAAGACTCTTATTGCACACTCACCCGACGCCGACGATATCTTTATGTACTATGCCATTAAATTTGGCTGGGTAGGAATGAAAGGTATCACATTTGACAATATCGCCAAAGATATTCAGACACTCAATGAAGATGCACTCAAAGGCGTCTATGATATAGTTGCCATCTCTTTTGCACTCTACCCGCATATAAAAGATGAGTATGCACCCCTTCGCACAGCTGTAAGTTTTGGGGAGGGCTATGGTCCTAAGGTCATCAAGAAAAAGGGTGCAAAGCTCAAGCGCAACTTTAAAGTAGCCCTCAGCGGAGAGCATACAACAAATGCTATGCTCTTTCGTATAGCCTATCCCGATGCACGCATTACCTATATGAACTTTTTAGAGATAGAGCAGGCGGTATTAGATGGTGTTGTAGATGCTGGTGTGCTGATTCATGAGTCTATTCTTACCTATGATGATGCACTTGAAGTGGAGCGTGAGATGTGGGATATCTGGCAGGAGCTTGCAGGAGATGAGTTACCACTTCCACTTGGAGGAATGGCAATTCGCCGCTCACTCCCGCTCAATCGTGCCATAGAGTACGAAGCAACCCTTACAAAAGCCGTTCAGGTAGCGCGTGACCACAAAGAGAGACTCTCAAAAATGCTAATTGAGCGTGATTTGGTCCGTATTGATGCGCCTACACTTGATAAGTACCTTGAACTCTATGCAAATGATGACTCCATTACACTCAGTCCTCTGCAGTACAGAGCAATAAACAAACTCTTTGAGATTGGTTACAAACACGGTTTTTATGATACTCCTGTAAAGATTGAAGATTATCTTATTCCAACAGAGTATAAAGAGTTAAGGAATTCATAATGGAAGAGAAGTTAGTCGGACTTGGTGTTGAGACATTTAAAATAGCGCTTATGTTGGCACTTCCAGGACTGCTTACCGGTATGCTGCTTGGTCTTGCCGTCTCTATCTTTCAGGCCACTACACAGATTAATGAGATGACGCTCTCATTTATTCCAAAGATTATCGGTGTTGTTATTGTTATTGTTCTTACAATGCCGTGGATGCTCAATGAGATGACAGACTTTTCAACACATATCTTCTCTCTTATTCCAAGTTTTGTAGAGTAATGCAGACAAAAAGCATCGATTTTTCAAAATACTCCTCTTTTAAACTTGGACCTACCAAAGAGGTGGCCATCTTAGAGAGCAAAAACGCCAATCTCCCAATAAAAGAGTATTTTCTTATCGGTGCATGTAACAATGTACTTATCAGTAACGACCCGCCGCCTCTGATGATGCTTGGCAAAGCCTTTGACTATATAAAAATAGAAGATAATAAACTTCTCATAGGAGGGGCTACACCCTCTGGAAAAATTGCCTCTTTTTGCAAAAAACACAATATCGCAAACTTTGAGTTTCTCTCCCATCTGCCCGGAAAACTCGGTGGTTTAGTAAAGATGAATGCCGGCTTGAAAGCGTATGAGATATTTAACCATTTAAGCCAAATAGAGACACTCTCACGCACAATAAAAAAGGAACATATTGACTACGGTTACCGTTATGCTGCCATTGACGAACCTATTTTAGAGGCGAGTTTTCATCTCACGCAGGGGTTTGATACAAAAAAAGTAGCAATGTTTAAAGAGATGCGCTCAAATCAGCCCGCAACACCAAGTGCAGGAAGCTGTTTTAAAAATCCCAAAGGAGATTATGCCGGACGGCTTATAGAGGCAGTCGGGCTCAAAGGCTCTATGCGTGGAGATATCTCTTTTAGCACTAAACACGCGAACTTTTTGGTAAATATGAACAATGGAAAGTTTGAAGATGCGCTTTGGCTTATCAATGAGGCAAAAAGAAGAGTCCAAGAGGAGTTTGGAATTGCTTTGGAGTGTGAAATTGTCATTTT
>Ga0256828_1000100_pt1 | contig 55384 bp, 46 predicted proteins | sample CV88metaG_FD_185993 | JGI IMG/M metagenome (GOLD analysis project Ga0256828, IMG submission 185993) | Hydrothermal vent microbial communities from East Pacific Rise, Pacific Ocean - CV88 | ecosystem: Environmental > Aquatic > Marine > Hydrothermal vents | place: Pacific Ocean: East Pacific Rise...
ATCTTGGATCCGAAAAAAAAATACCCCTTTGGCAAACCAAATCAAGAGTTTTTTGAGATCTATCAAAAACTTAAAAATGCAGGAGTAGAATTTGATCTGCTCTATGCTCCTTTGATGTGGAAAATGGTTTTTGAACACACTTCCCACAAGATCCTTTATATCCACAGTGGTGGAGTAAGTGGAAATGAGAGTATGTTGGAGCGTTATAAAACATTTATGCCACTTAAGTAGCGATCTTTTTTTCATTTTTTTACTATACTTCTACTAGAAATTATCAAAACACTTGATATAATTTAACTAAACTTTATGACAAAGGATAAAAAATGAATAATATTTTTGAAAAACTTACAAATAATATGACTCAAGCGATAGAGTCTTCTTTATCGTTGGCACTCCATAACCAAAATCCGGAAGTACATCCGATACATTTCCTATGGGCACAGCTTACAAACACCGAGAGTGTACTCAATCAAATGTTTAACAAAATGAATGTGGATAAAGCGGCTATGGAGCTTGACATCAAGTCCAAAGCAAATGAGTTGCCAAAAGTCTCAACCGTTACAAAAGAAAATATCCGTCTTGGAAAAGAGTTTGTGGATTCACTCCAACGCGGTATGGGAAAAATGACTGAGATGGGAGATCAGTTCTTAGCGGTAGATACCTATATATTGGCAAATCTCAATGAAGAGCCGTTTAAATCGGTTATCTCAAAATATGTTGATCTGATGGAACTTGCTAAAAATATAGAAGCGTCGCGTGGTGGAGCAAAGATAGACTCTCAAAGTGCTGATGAGACACTTGATAGTTTGAGCAAATACGGTATAGATCTTACCGCTCAGGCGGCTGAGGGAAAACTCTCTCCGGTGATCGGGCGAGATGAAGAGATCAACCGTGTTATGCAGATCCTTATCCGTAAAACAAAAAACAACCCTATCTTGCTTGGTGAGCCTGGGGTTGGTAAAACGGCACTTGTTGAAGGGTTGGCACAACGAATCTATAACAAAGAAGTCCCTCTTAGTTTACAAAACAAACGCGTAATAGCTCTTGATATGACGGCACTCATCGCCGGAGCGAAATATCGTGGAGAGTTTGAAGATCGACTCAAAGCAGTTGTGGATGAAGTTAAAGAAAATGCAAATATCATCCTTTTTATCGACGAGATCCATACTATCGTTGGTGCAGGTGCGAGTGAGGGAAGTATGGACGCGGCAAATATCCTTAAACCTGCCCTTGCCAGAGGAGAGTTACATACCATAGGGGCAACGACACTCAAAGAGTATAGAAAATATTTTGAGAAAGATCAGGCACTCCAACGCCGTTTTCAACCGGTAAGTGTCGATGAGCCAAGTGTAAATCAAGCGCTCCAAATCCTTCGTGGGATCAAAGAGAGCTTGGAAGCTCATCATAATGTAACGATAACTGACTCGGCACTTGTTGCTGCGGCAAAACTGAGTGATAGATACATCAGTGATCGTTTCTTACCGGATAAAGCGATTGATTTGATTGATGAAGCAGCGGCAGAGTTGAAAATGCAGATCGAGTCTGAGCCTCATGCGTTGGCAAATATCAAAAGAAAAATCCAACAGCTTCAAGTAGAAAAAGAAGCACTGAAAATGGAAGAGAGTGATGCAAATACGAAACGACTTGCAGAGATCGAAAAAGAGTTGGCTGATGCAGAAGAGGAAAAAAGAAAGTTAGAAACTCAGTTCAACCAAGAAAAAGAGATCTTTGAGAAAATCGCTTCTTTAAAAGCAGAAGTGGAAAACAAACGCCGTGAAGCGGAGATCGCAAAAAACAATGCTGATTTTAACAAAGCGGCAGAGATCGAGTATGGTTTGATCCCAAAAATCCTGGAAGAGGAAAAAGCACTTCAAGAGCAGTGGAGTGTGATGCAAAAAGAGGGAACACTCCTGAAAAACAGTGTTGATGAGGAGATGATTGCTTCGGTAGTAAGTCGATGGACAGGAATCCCTGTAAATAAAATGCTCCAAAGTGAAAGAGAAAAAGTTTTACATGTAGAAGATGAACTCACAAAAGAAGTTGTAGGTCAACCTGATGCGATCAAAGCGGTTTCTCGTGCGATCAAACGAAACAAAGCGGGGCTTTCAAGCCAAAACAGACCAATAGGAAGCTTTTTGTTCTTAGGTCCTACGGGAGTTGGGAAAACACAAACAGCAAAAACTTTGGCGAAGTTCCTCTTTGACAGTGAAGATGCGATGATCCGTATAGATATGAGTGAATATATGGAAAAACATTCTGTCTCACGCCTTGTCGGTGCGGCTCCTGGATATGTCGGATATGAAGAGGGGGGACAACTTACCGAAGCGGTGCGAAGAAAACCATACAGTGTTGTACTTTTTGATGAGGTGGAAAAAGCACATCCCGATGTGTTTAATATCTTGCTTCAAGTGCTTGATGATGGACGGCTTACCGATAACAAAGGGGTAACGATAGATTTTAGCAATACGATCATTATCCTTACTTCAAATATCGGAAGTGCTAAAATCATCGAAGCAAAACCGGGTGATAATATAGAAGAACTGATCAAACCGGATCTTCGAGCACACTTTAAACCTGAGTTCTTGAACCGTTTGGATGATGTTGTGATCTTTAACGCTCTTGGACAAGAAGAGATCAAAGGGATTGTTGAGATCTTCTTCAATGAGATCGCTGCTAAACTTAAAGAGCGAGATATCGAGATCACACTGAGTGAAGCGGCAAAAGAGTATATTGCTGAAGCGGGATTTGATCCTGTATATGGAGCAAGACCGCTTAAAAGAGCATTATATGAGATTGTAGAGGATAGACTTGCCGAACTTATCTTAGAAGATAAAGTTCATGAAGGAAGTCAAGTAACTTTTGATGTTCAAAATGGTGAAGTGATCGTCAATATCTCATAATATCTTGCTTTGCACCTTAGGGGTGTAAAGCTTCCTTTAAGAGTGAACGGGATAAACTGTAGAAAACAAAAAATGGTTTATCATGGATAGTTCACTTGTTCAAAATGCACTGAAAAACAATCTTTTTACACTCTATTATCAACCAAAGATCAATCTTCACACCAAAAAAGTAGAGTCCGCAGAAGCACTTATACGCATAGAAAATGATGAAGAGTTAATCCTTCCTTTTTCTTTTATCCCCTTGGCAGAAAAGAGTGGAGAGATATTTGAGATAGACAGGTGGGTGTTTGAGCGACTTATGGATGATTCGAGGTATATCTCAATGATGTCGCATGAGGATATAACGATCTCTTTTAATGTTTCCTCACAACATTTTAACAAAAAGTCGTTTATTGAAAATATAGAAAATATCTTTAACTATACAACTGATTTTTTATCGCAGTTTGAGATAGAACTGACAGAATACGCTCTTATAGAAAATATCGAAAAGTCAAAACAGAAGATGGATCGTCTTAAAGAAAAAGGGTTTCGTATTGCTATAGATGATTTTGGGACGGGGTATTCTTCGTTTTTATATCTAAAAGATTTCCCCATAGATACTATAAAGATAGATAAAGCTTTTATTGATCATTTGGAAGATGATGAAAAAACAAGAAGAATCACCGCTTCTATCATCTATCTTGCAAAGCAGTTAGAACTCAAAACTGTTGCGGAAGGGGTAGAGAGTGTTGAACAGGTTGAATGGCTTTATAAAAACGGATGTGATGAGATACAGGGGTTTTATTATTCAAAACCTTTAAGTCTTGAAGAATTTGTCCGTTTTGTCAAAGCAGTTAATCAAGCAACAACCAAAAACTCTTTTATAGTATGGGGTTCAAAATATTCAATAGGCAATCAGGCATTTGATACACAACATATGATCATAGCAGGGATCCTAAACAAACTTTATGATGAACTCAAAAACAAAGAGATGAAAGAAAAGAGTGATATCAATATCTACTTTTCATTATTAAAAAGATATATAGATCTGCATTTTAAAGCAGAAGAAACTTATATGAGAGAACACCAGTTTGATGGTTATTTAGAACATCTCAAAGAGCATAGATCATTTAAAAAAGTGATAGAGGATTTTGAGAAAAATCTTTCAGGATCAAATAAAAAAGATGCGTTGGAGCTTTTTAGCATTTTACGCAGTTGGTTTTTGGATCATGAACTCAAAAAAGATAAGCTCTTTATTCAAAAGTGAAAAAACTTTATGAACTCTTAAGCATAATTTTAGTAAAATTTCGGACTTAAAATCAGATAAGGATGTGTCTTATGAAAAGAACATACCAACCACATAATACGCCAAGAAAAAGAACTCATGGTTTCAGATCTAGAATGGCAACAAAAAACGGTAGAAAACTCATCAACAGAAGAAGAGCTAAAGGTCGTAAAAGATTGGCGGTTTAAGAGAATTTGAAATAGTAAAACTCCACAAGGAGTTTCGCTATATCTACAACAAAGCAAAAAGCTTTCATTCAAAAAGTCTCGTACTTTTTTATCTTCCAGAAAACAACTTACAAAAAGTAGGTTTTACAGCTACAAAAAAAATCGGTAATGCAGTCAAACGAAATAAAGCAAAAAGAAGAATGCGTTCATTGTTTATACAATATGCAGATAAACTTCAAAATGGTCGTTATATTTTTGTCGCAAAAGAAGCGATAAACAGCGTAGAATTTTCCAAAATAGAACAAGATTTCAAATACATTATAAGAAAAGCAAATGCTCTCAAGAAATAATATTTTTCGAAAAATTCTTTTAAAATTTTTATGGATATATCAAAAATTTTTTACTCTTATAGGTTTTGGAAGTTGCAGATATTATCCAACTTGCAGCGAATATGCAAAAATTCATTTTGAAAATTCTCCAATTTCAACTGCTTTTTACCACACTTTTATTAGAATACTGAGTTGCAATCAACTTTTTGAGGGTGGAATAGACTACCCACAGATAAAAACGATCCAAAAGGGTTGTGCTGATCTAAAGTTGGAGCAGATAAAATACTGGTTGGTTCCCAACAAAAAGAACCATTACTATATTATAAAAAATTTTGCATATAAAGGGTAACCGTGTTTGAGAAAATGAGTCCAAATCAAAGATTGATGGTCGCTGTAGTATTATCGATCGTGTTTTTTAGTGCATATACTGCTATTTTTCCGCCAGAACCAATGGCACCACAAGAGAGTAACACTACTAAAAATGAATTACATGTAAAAAGTCAAAAGAATACCCCTTCTGTTGAGAAACTTACAGGGCATGATATACCTGCATCTGAAAAGATTGCATCTCAAGATTCTACAATCTTAACAACTTTAAAATCAGGTGAATTTATATTAAAGCTTGATACGCTTGGACGGATCGCTTCAAAAGAACTTTTAGATGAAAGGTTCCGTGATAGTGATGATTTACATGCACAAGTTATTCCAAACAAAGGGGCAAAACCGTTATTTATCCGTTTTGCTGATGAAGCTTTAAATCAAGAAGCTGCTAAAACTCCGTATACTGCTTCAATAAAAGAAGCTACCGTATCAGATAAACCAGTAGAAGTAACTTTAACTCAAAAACTTTCCAATCTTACTGTAACAAAAAAGTTAACATTCTATAAAGACGGTCATTATGATGCATCTATAAAACTTTCAAAAGATGTGCGTTATTTTGTTTATGTAGGACACAGACCGGAAGTGAGTAAAAAGCTTATGGCAGCAGCTGGTGTTTTAGTATATACCGGGGATAATGTTGCACATATCATTCAAGATGGAGATGCAGAAGCAAGAGAAACTTTCAGTGATGTTTTGGTTGCAAGTACATTTGATCAATATACCGCTTCTATGTTTTATAATCTAAAAAAAGATACAACTGTAATTGTTGATGGAGATAGTAGTCAAAATCCTGTACTTTATTTTGATGCGATAGGTAGTGCGACATTTAAAGGTTACATTGGTCCAAAAGAGTATAAAACTTTAAAGGCGATTGACCCTGTACTAACAAATGCAATAGAGTTTGGTTGGTTCACATTTGCTGCAAAACCATTGTTTGCTGTTCTTTTATGGTTACATGATCATATAGGAAACTGGGGATGGGCGATTATCGCACTTACTGCACTTGTTAGACTTATCCTTTATCCTTTGACATATAAAGGGATGATCTCTATGCAAAAGATGAAGCAGATTGCTCCAAAAATCAAAGAACTTCAGAAAAAATATAAAGGAGATCCTCAAAGACTTAATGCCGCAACGATGGAACTTTATAAAAAGCATGGTGCCAATCCTCTTGGCGGTTGTTTGCCAATGTTACTTCAGATTCCTGTTTTCTTTGCGATGTATAGAGTATTTTTAAATGCAGTTGAGCTTCAGGGTGCTCCGTGGATCTTATGGGTACATGATCTTTCTCGTATGGATCATACTTTTGTTTTACCGATACTTATGGGTGCGAGTATGTTCTTGCAACAAAGAATGACACCTGCAAACTTTACTGATCCTATGCAAGAAAAAGTGATGAAATTTTTGCCGGTAATTTTTACATTTTTCTTTGTAACATTCCCATCAGGGCTTGTTCTTTACTGGTTTATAAACAACTTATTCTCAATCTTACAACAGTATATAGTAAATAAACAATTTGAAAATGCAAAAGATTTAGAGAAACATATAGAAAAAAAACAAAATAAAGATAAAAAATAGAATATAAAGTGAGAATCTAACCATGATCAAGATAGAAGCTATAACACTTGAAAAAGCGTACTCAAACGCAGCATCTGAACTTGGATGTTCTGTTACTGAGCTTAATATCGAAGTAGTCCAATACCCAAGTGGCGGGATAATGGGACTCTTTAGAAAAAAAGCGATCATTGTTGCTACAAAAAAGGTACAACAAACAACCCCAGAAACTCCATCTTCTAAATCTCAGGTAGAAAATGATCCTGTTGTAGAAGAAAGTGTTGAAGAAGTGGTAGAGAGTGAAGAAGAAAATTATACTACTACGCCTCCATCATTTGTGAGTTCGCAAGATGAGATAGAAGAGGAAAAAAAAGAAGAGAAAACTCAAGAAGACGAAGAAGTAGATACTATTACCAAAGAGGTTGTGGAGCAAATACAAGAAGAGTTGCAATTATTGTTTGATGCTATCTGCTTTGAACTTGATGCAGTAAAAGTGGAACTTTATGACTCTCATACTTTGTATGTAGAACTCAATGGTGCTGATGCCGCACTTCTTATAGGTAAAGAGGGATATAGATATAAAGCACTTTCATATATGATTTTTAACTGGATCAATGCAAAATATGATCTTCAACTCAGACTTGAAATTGCGGAATTTTTGAAAAATCAAGAAGAAGCAGTCAATCGTTATCTTGAAGCAGTAAAAGAAAATGTAGATCGTGACGGTAGAGCTCAGACAAAAATCCTTGACGGTGTTTTAGTTCAGATCGCACTTCGTGAACTTCGTGCCACATATCCGAATAAATATGTTGCTATTAGAACAACACGGGATGGATTAAAATACATTATTATCAATGACTACAACTACTGATACTATAACTGCCATAGCAACAGCTAATGGTGTTGGTTCTATCTCTATTGTCAGGATAAGTGGTGAGCATGCTTTGGCAATAGCAAAAAAGCTTACATGTAAAACTAACTTTCAGCCACGCTATGCAACACTCTCAAACCTTTATGATACAAATAATGATCTTATAGATGAAGCGATAGTGATCTACTTTAAAGCTCCATACTCATTTACGGCAGAAGATGTTGTAGAGTTTCAATGTCATGGTGGTATGATAGTTGCCAATCTTGTTTTAAAAACTGTGCTTGAATCCGGGGCAAGAGTAGCTGAGCCGGGAGAGTTTAGTAAACGGGCATTTTTTAACGGTCGGATCGATCTGAGTGAAGCTGAGGCAATAGCTAAACTGATAGAAGCAAAAAGTGAAGATGCCGCCAAGATACTTGCTAAACAGCTTAAAGGAGAGCTAAAAGAGTTTATAGAGAGTGTTCGTGATGAGATCATTCATATTTTAGCGTACAGTGAGGTCAGTATAGATTATGCTGAAGAGGATTTACCACAAGATCTGATAAAACAGATGCAGAGTAAACTTCAAAATCTTCAAAAATCTTTAGAAAAGACGCTTCGCGCAAGTCGTGCCAGAGAAGGGTTGATGCAAGGATTTAAAGTTTGTATAGTTGGGAAGCCTAATGTTGGCAAAAGTTCACTTTTAAATGCACTCCTTAGCTATGAAAGAGCAATAGTAAGTGATATAGCAGGAACTACAAGAGATACGATAGAGGAAGAAGTAAAGATTGGTACGCATCTTATTCGTATAGTAGATACTGCAGGGATTCGTGAAGCTGATGACGAGATAGAACGCATAGGGATAAAACGAAGTAAAGAAGCGATAGAACAAAGCGATATCGTTTTGGCACTTTTTGATCAAAGTAGAGAATTTACACAAGAAGATAAAGAGATACAACAGCTTTTAAAAAATTATCCAGATAAAAAGATCCTTTCTATTGGAACAAAAAAAGATCTTCCTTGTATGTTTGAATCAGGATTGAAGTTGGATCTAAGTATTAATGCAAAATCGGATGTGGAAGAACTTATAAAGAAATTAGAAGAGATACTGGATCAGACAAACTCTTCTGATGAAGTGATGTTAATATCTCAAAGACAGATAACAGCTGTTGAAAATACAATATCATATATACTAGAGGCATTTATGCCGCTAGAAGATCAAGAGTTGGAAATATTTTCATTTTGTCTTAACCATGCAGTAAAAGAGCTTAACTCTATCACCCGTCCGTTTGATAATGATGAGATGCTTGATAAGATGTTTGGCAGTTTTTGTTTGGGAAAATAATGAACTATCTTGCCATAGATGTAGGTCTTAAACGCATAGGTTTGGCATATTCTCCAGATGGAAAAATCGTAACACCTTTACCTGCAATTTTAAGAAAAAACAGAAATCAAGCGGCAAATGAGCTTAAAGATGTAATAATTAAATGGAATATAGGAAAACTTGTCGTTGGCATACCTTATGGAGGTAGTTCCGAAGAAGAGATGACAAGACGGATAAAACATTTTCTTTCTCTTGTAGATTATACAAAAGAGGTTGTTTTTGAAGATGAAAGTGGTAGCTCAGTTGAAGCAAAAGAACTTTTAAAAGGGGAGATGCGTACGGTTAAAGATGGTCGTATTGATTCTATAGCGGCTATGATCATTTTAAAAAGGCATTTGAAAGTAATATAAATGAAAACAGCAGTAAGTCATTTTAGCACTATAAAACAACTTCAAGATATAGATTGTTCTTTAGATAGTGAAAGAACTCTCTTGCAGATATTTTGTGCAAATCCTGATAAAGACTACATTCAAAAAATCCAACAAACAATACAGACAAATTTTCCAAACAGTATCCTTATTGGTGCTACAAGTGATGGTACTATAGAGAGTGGAAACTACTTTGAACAAGAGAGTGTTATAGTTATTACAAAGTTTGAAAAAACTTTTTTAAAGGCTTCTTTAGTAGATATTGGAAAGTCAAGTAATTATTTTCAAGTAGGTAAAGATATCGCTTTAGAACTTATAAACAAAGATACGAAAGTGATCATCACATTTGCTGATGGAATATCAATTAATGGTGAGGAATATATAAAAGGTATATCTTCTGTAAATGATGAAGTAATTATCTCCGGTGGTATGGCTGGAGATAATGGAAAGATGAAAAAAACTTATGTTTTTGATATTAGTGAAATAACTTCTGATGGGATGGTTGCTGTTTCTTTAAGTGGAAGAGATCTGCATGCAAATAACGGATATAGTTTTGACTGGATGCCTATTGGTAAAGAGATGCAAGTTACTAAAGCAGTTGGAAATAAAGTTCATGAGATAGATGGTAAAAGTGTTATAGATATATATGCAAAATATCTTGGTAAAGATATCGCAAAACAGCTGCCAAGAACGGGGATAGAATTCCCTTTTGTTTTTGAAAAAGATGGTGTGTATATAGGAAGAGCAGTTATTGGTAAAAGTGGAAATGATGCTTTGATATATGCCGGAAATCTTCCAGAAGGGACAATGGTACGATTTGGAGTTGGAAATATCTCTTTGATCGTTAGGGATTCAAGTTATAGTATAGAGTCAAGTTTAAAAGAGTACAGGATAAAACCAGAATCTATTTTTATATATTCGTGTATGGCAAGAAGAAGGCTCTTGGGAGAGTATATTGAGTATGAACTTAAGATGCTGGAGAGTGTCGCTACAACGGGTGGCTTTTTTACATATGGTGAATTTTATAAAAACAATAAAAATACAGAGTTTTTTAATGAAACACTGACATTTTTAATGCTTGCCGAAGATAACTCAAAAGAGATAAATCCCGCTATAGATATCGCCAATAAACAAATAGGTGAGATGAATACAGTTCATGCATTGGCAAATCTTGCAAATGTTGTTTCAAAAGAGCTGGAAGAGTTAAATAAAAACCTTTCAAAAAGAGTTGAAGAAAGTACACAGGAGATCTATAAACAAGCATATTATGATAAACTTACAGGACTTCCAAACAGATTAAGTCTTATAAAAAAGCTTGAAGAATCGGTCGGGGATGTAATATTTTTAGTTAATGTAGATGATTTTACTTCTATAAATGATTTTTATGGGCATGCTCTTGGAGATAAAGTTCTTCAAAAACTTGCAGATATATTGAAAAAGTTTATAAAAAATAAAAAAGGTGAGCTTTTTAAACTCCCTTCAGATGAGTTCGTTCTTCTTTTAAAAATGCCTTATCAGTACTCTTTGATAGAGGAAGAAATTCATCAATTGATCTCTCTTGTAGAAAATTGTGATTTTGTAGTGGATGGTGTTCGAATCTATATGCGTATAGCAGTTGCAACAGCACTTTCAAATAGAGATGGTTTAGGTTTAGCCAATGCTGATATCTCTTTAAAAATGGCAAAAAAATCTTCAAAAGCATATATGATCTATGATGATGATGTCAATATTTTGAAAAAGTATGAAGAAAATCTTAATATGGTTAATCTTTTAAAAGAAGCGATTGACCATGATAAGATCATCCCATATTACCAACCGATATTTGATACACAAACACAAGAGATTGTCAAATATGAAGCACTCGTAAGACTGAAAAAATCGGTTGATGAAGTACTTGCACCATATTTTTTCTTAGAGATTTCTCAAAAAGTGCGACTATACCATCATATAACAAGAATTATGATTGATAAAACATGTGAGTTTTTTGCTGAAAATAAGAAACAGTTTTCTATAAATTTGGCTTTTGAAGATATTTTAAATCAATCAATACGGGAATATTTTATAAATAAAGTAAAACAAACCGGTGTTGCAAAACAATTAACGATTGAAATTTTAGAAACTACTGAACTTACAAATGAAGATGAAGTATTAGAGCATATAAAAACTTTTAGTGACCTTGGGATTAAAATTGCTATAGATGACTTTGGAAGTGGATTTGCCAATTTTGAATATTTAACAAAGATCAATGCTTCATATATAAAACTTGATGGATCAATAGTTAAAAATATTGATAAAGATAAAAATTCAAGGATCATTGTAGAAACTATCATAGGATTTGCAAAAAAGATGGGGATGAAAACAATCGCAGAGTTCGTTCACTCCAAAGAGGTTTATGATATTGTCAAAGATTTGAGGGCTGATTATGTGCAAGGGTATTATCTATCAGAGCCAAAGGAAAAAATCTTCCTTTAGAGTACTTTGAAATACTTTGCAGCTTCCTCTTCATCATCATTTAGTTTATCTGCAAAAAAGAGGGGATCAGTTTTGATTATTTCTTTTATTTTTTGTTGTGTATAGGTGTACATTGTTTTATAAGCTTCTTGAGGATCTTTTATAAAGCCAAGACCGCTAAACCTGTAATCCGGTTTTTCTTGTTCTATACAAAGTATAATCCCTTCACACTCTTTTTCTATAAGATCAACAAGTTCACGATAAGTTATTTCAAATTCATCGGCATACCATCCTAACTCCTCAAGCTCTTTTTCATTAAATTCAGTAATCCCTTCATTGGTTGTATCGTCATAGCTTGCCAGATTATAATTATACTCTATAATATTTTGCCATGCCAAAGATGCTTTGATACCAATTTTACCTTCATTTTGTGCAATTTTATAATTTTTTCCAAGAAATTCTGCAATATCAAGAGGTTTAGGAAGAGATAAAGCAGAATGTTTTTGTGTATATTTTCCCTTATAGATAACAATTTGATCATTAGGGGTATAGGTAATATTCCCATCAATGGTGATGCCAAACTCTTTTTGAGAGTTAATAGCTTGAAGGAGTTTATCTTTATCTATAATGATAATTTCTTGAAGTAAATTAAATTTTTTCATATTGAACTTTCTTTTTTAAAGCGTATTATAAAAGTTTTTGCTAAATTAGAGTATAATGCGACAAAATTTTATAAGCTTTAAGCTTATATTCAAGGAAAAAAAATGGCATTAAATGTTTATTATGATAAAGATTGTGATCTAAGTATCATTAAAAGTAAAACTGTTGCAATGATCGGTTTTGGAAGTCAAGGACATGCTCACGCTGAAAATCTAAGAGACAGTGGTGTAACTGTAGTAGTTGGTTTAAGAAAAGGTGGAAGTTCTTGGGCAAAAGCAGAAGCAAAAGGTTTTGAAGTTTTAACTGTAGCTGATGCAACAGCTAAAGCTGATGTAATTATGATCCTTCTTCCGGATGAAAACCAAGCTGAGATCTATAAAAATGAGATTGAGCCAAATCTAAAAGAGGGTGCAACTATCGCTTTTGGACACGGATTTAATATCCATTATGGTAGAATTATCCCAAGAGCTGATATTAATGTTATGATGGTAGCACCTAAAGCTCCCGGGCATACTGTAAGAAGCGAATTTGTAAAAGGTGGCGGGATCCCTGATCTAATCGCAGTTGAAAAAGATCCAAGTGGAAATACAAAAGAACTTGCACTCTCATACGCTTCAGCGATTGGTGGTGGAAGAACTGGTATCATTGAGACAACTTTCAAAGATGAAACTGAGACTGACCTTTTTGGTGAACAAGCAGTACTTTGTGGTGGTGTTTCTGCACTTATCCAAGCTGGTTTTGAAACATTGACTGAAGCTGGTTATCCTGAAGAGATGGCATACTTTGAGTGTCTTCATGAGATGAAACTTATCGTTGATCTTATCTTTGAAGGTGGTATCAAAGATATGAGATATTCTATCTCTAACACTGCTGAGTATGGTGATATGGTAAGTGGACCAAGAGTTATCAATGCTGAGAGTAAAAAAGCGATGAGAGCGATCCTTAAAGAGATCCAAAATGGACAATTTGCTAAAGACTTTATCTTAGAAGGTCAAGCTGGTTATCCAAGAATGAATGCTGAGAGAAAAAATCTTGCTGCTCATCCTGTTGAAGTAACTGGTGAGAGATTAAGAGATATGATGCCTTGGATCAAAGCAAACAAAATTGTAGATCAAGATAAAAACTAGATATTTTTTCAGGCTTGAGCTTTCAAGCCTGAAGTTTTACATGTAAACTGATTAAACTGTTATAGACTTTATAATAGCTTGATTTCTTCCTTTTTCTTTTGCTTCATACATAAGATCATCTGCATATTTATAGATAGTTTCCAAGGTTACTGTGGAGTTTTGTGTTACGGTAACTATAACTGCACCAAGTGAAATAGTGATGATTCCATAAGGTTGATTGTATTTATGTTCTATTTGTAAACTTTCTATGGTTTTTATATTGTTCTGGATGAAGATTTTTGTTTTTTCAATATTTTGTATATGCGTGTAAATTCCAAACTCTTCTCCTCCAAGACGGAAAATATAATCATTATCTCTTTTATAAAGGTTTTGCATTGTTTTTGAGATTTTTTGCAAAAGAGCATCTCCTGCCTGATGTCCATAATGGTCATTATAACTTTTAAAATTATCATAATCGTAGATGGCAAATAAAATAACTCCCCTATCTCTTTTTAGCCGTGCAAGTTCTTGTTCCATTAAAGTAGTAAAAAATCTTCTGTTATAAAGGTTTGTAAGTGGATCTCTATTTGCAATGTTATTAAGTTCATCTTCTACTTCTATTCGTCTTTTAAGTTCTTTTTTGAGGCGGTAACTAAAATATATAACAACGACCAGTATAAAAGCCAATAAGGAGATAATGGTTAAAAACATATGTTCTTTTTGTGTATTGATCTGATAGATGATTTTATTTGTGTATTTATTTTGGATTTTTTGTTTTTCAAAATCACTTACTGCAAGTAGTGCTTTGTTAAATATATCTTTTATTTCAGCATAATCTTTTCGAAACATTGCTTTAAGCTCAAATTTTTGTGGAAGTACAGTTGAAATCATAAGATTATTATAGTTTGAGATAGAAAGAAAATATGACAGAGTAGGATAGATATCAAGTAAACCATCTACCTTGCTATTTGCAAGAAGTTTTAATCCCTCCGTATCTGTTGGAACTATTTTCTTTTTTGTTTGTTTATAATATTTTTGAAGTATATCAACTGAAGTATAGTTGTCACCGACAGCGATTGTTTTTCCTTTAAGTTCAGAAGGATCACATAAAAGTGTGCCTTTTTTTGAAACGATAGCAAAGGAGTATGTACCATAAGGGATTGAAAAAACAGCATACTCTTTCCGCGATGATGTTTCTCCTGTCGCCATTGCCATATCAAGCTGTTTTGTTTTGACTTTTTGTAAAACTTCAGGCCATCGTTTTACATATATATACTCAAAATCAAGTCCACTTTTTTGGCTAATGAGTTTGAGATAATCGGGAATAGTTCCAGTGAGCTTTTTATTTTTCAAGATAGAAAAGGGTGGCCAGTTTGTTTCACTGTAACGCAGTTTTGTAGTAGCGACAAGTTCTCTTTCATGCCAATTCAGGTCTATGTAGTTTAAAAATAACGGATCTACTATTTTATAGATTTTTTTTGTATGATCGATCAGAGAAAACTCATAAAAACCGGTTTGCATTCTTTTGAGTTTTTCAGTATCAAAAATACCTATGCGTGAAATATCGTCAATTGTGAATTCTTTAAGCTTGTTTGCTTCATATACAAGATCTTTTATAGAGATGTTTTTTGTATATTTTTTATGGAGAATATCTGCTGTTTGAGGGATATGTCTAAGAGCATATCTCCATCCTTTGAGTGTTGCTAAAATAAATTTTCTGACAGCTTGTTTGTGTTTTTTATAAAAATCTGTATTTGTATAGATAATATCATCATAAAAATCCCATCCATATTGTCTAGGATTGATTGTTTTGTATTTACCAGATTTTAAAACAGGATTGGAGATAAAAGAAGTGAGGATCACTTTGTTTTGCTTATCATTGTTAAAAGCACTTAAAGAGTATTTTTTTCTACATTTGTTTTGTAGTTTTAAAAACATAAGATCTACGACGCTTTTATATTCACTTTTACTAAGATACAGACATGTGTTTTTGAGATTTTTTGTTGCTTTTTTTGCTAATGCAACATGGGGAGAGTGTTGAAACAGATAAGATAAAATCAATATATTTTTATTTTCAATTGCATCAGCTACTATGTTAGAGTATCCAAGTGCAATATCTGCTTTATGTCCTAATAAGATATCTTTGACATTTTGAGAAGATGTTGGCAAGTAGTGATTAATTTTAATATTTAAACCGGCAGCTTTATAGTAGCCAAGTTCTTGTGCCATATAAAAACCTGCAAATTCAAACTGTGGTTTCCAGTGAAGTTGCACAACCAATTTTTGTGGTACTTCTTTGGCAAAAACAGATGAGAGTAAAATTAAAATTAAAAATAAATATCTCATAACTGATAATAACTTTTATTTTATAAATTAAAACTTAAAATCAGTAATTTTCATCCTGAGTATACATAGAAGCTTCAAATTCTACTATTTTATCTCTTCCACTCTCTTTGGCAACATATAAAGCAGTATCAGCAAACTTGATAGTTTTCCAAATAGATTCTGCCTGTTTTGGATAGTATGAGATACCTATACTAATAGTTTTTTTGAAAGTGGCATTTCCTGCTTGAAATTCCAGTGTTTTAAATTTATCTGAGATATTTTGAGCGATATCAAGAACCTTGTTTTGATCAGAATTATAAAGAAAAATCAAAAATTCTTCCCCTCCATAACGGATTGCCATATCAGAAGCTCTTATACTACTTTTTAAAATGTAAGCAAGCTCTTTTATAACAATATCTCCAATATCATGCCCGTAGTTGTCATTTACCATTTTAAAATAATCAATATCTATCATCATAATAGCATAGCTGGTTTCTACTCTATCTGCCTGTTTTGCGAACTGTTCAATGAAGTTTTCCAAAAATCTTCTGTTATAAAGGTTTGTAAGACCATCTTTTAATGAAGAATCTTGCAGTTTTTTCATAAGAAATTTACTCTCTAGTACAGGTTTTGCAGCATCAAGATAATGTTCTATATCTTTTAGCATGTACTGGATTCGCTCATACTCTTTTTTATCATTGGTAAAAAATGTAAAAAGTAACATCACTTCTTCGTTAACATTAAATGGAAGGCAGATATATTCGTATCCATTTTTTCTTTCACAATATTGACAAACATTTTCAAAATCAATACTTAAAACCTCTGAGTCTGTTCTATATGCACGACATTCTAGAGCATTTTTATCTATCTGTGAACAGTTACATGCTTCTACATCTCCTTTTTCAAGGATAAGCTGTTTTTCATTTTTTTCTTTTTCAAGAAGATAAAATCTATAATTTTGGATTCCAAATGTTTTTTCCAAGATATATTCAATACGGGTAAAAATATCTTCATAAGTATTGTCGAGTTCTATTGTCTTTTTAAATTTATATATATTAGAGAGTTCATTGATGATTTTTCTTGATTCTTCAAGAGGGTTCTCGCAGGTTATTTGTGAACTTGCTACAAATGTAGAGAGACTGAGCTTTAGGTCTTTAAAAGTATTTTGGAGTTTTTCAAAAAGATTGTTTATCTGTTCTACAACTTCTTGTCCTTCCCCTTGGAGTTTTAGTTCAACTCTTTTTGAATAATCTCCTAAAAGTGCATACTGAATCATCTTTTTCAGTTCGGTAAACAATGTAGTAATAGGTCGTACAAAATAATTTACTGCAAAAAGTGCTATAAGAAGAAAGATAATATTAATGCCAATGATTTTTAATACAGTTGCTATCCCTTCATAACGGGTGTTTGAGATATCAAATACCATTGAAACAGCACCTAAAACATCATTTTCATGTGCTTGGTGACATTCTAAACAGTTTGGAGAACCGTATGCTGTAGCTTTGTAGGGGATAGTTACACGAAGCAAAACTTTGTCAGAGTTTTCATTAACAAAATATTTCATTTTTCCTGTTTTTAGAACTTCTTTGTCTAAAGCATCTCTTGTTTTTTCGTTTTGAAAACCGGGTCCGTATTGATTGTTTACTTTAGCTCCGCGGATTACCCATAGATCTTGTATATCTTTGTGGTTTTTTATATTATCAAGGAAAAACTCCCTTTTTGGCATAATCCCATTGACCATGTGTACTGTCAGCCCGTCACGGACATATTCAGCCATTGTATTTGCTTTGTTTATTGCACTTTTATAGGAATAATCTCTAAAGTTAATAGCAACATTGATAGCTGTCGCACTCATAAGAACCAAAAGCATAACAGTTACAATGAGAAGTATTTTTTTATTGCTGTTCATATATATCCTAAACCATTTGTATAAGCATAAATTATAACATATTTATTATGAATTTATTATAAAAATTATATTTACATGTAATCATTTTTAAATTCTACATACCGTAAAGCACTGGCATAAAGTTCATCTACCTCTTCTTGAGTAAGTTCACGAATCCGCTTTGCAGGACTTCCTACTATAAGGCTTCTTGGAGGGAATTTTTTATTTTTTGTGATTAAACTTCCTGCACCTACAATACTCTCTTTTCCTATAATTGCTCCATCAAGGATAGTTGCACTCATCCCTATTAAACAGGCATCTTCGATAGTGCAACCATGAAGCATGACACGGTGTCCTATTGTGACATCATCTCCGATGATAGTTGGATTGCCATCACCTTCTTTTCTTTCTTTTTTATAGTGGGTTACATGGATCATTGAAAGATCTTGGATATTTGTTCTTTTACCTATTTTGATAGAATGTACATCTCCTCGGATGATAGAACCAAACCATATAGAACACTCTTCCGCGATTTCTACATCTCCTATAACATCTGCACTTTGTGCAACCCAAGTATTTTTACCAAGTTTTGGAGTAAACTCTTTATAATTATAAATCATAGCAATCCTTCACCTTTAACTTTTAATTTTTAATTTTCTCAGCTCTCTATAAACAATCGTTGTGCAAGTTGTTGAACTTGTGTTGGTGTGTCTTTTTTTGTAGCTTTTGCTATTTTATTGACATACTCTTCAAGTAATTTATGGTTATTGATCGCTTTTTGGTTCTCTTTCGGTTTTATTTTAATATAATTTCCATCTTTTTGAAGTTCATGTGCTGTTGCATTGTCTGAGCATTGCAGTTTAAGTATTTGGATGATCTTTTGTTTTTCTGATTCCCCTTTCACAGCTGTTAAAAGTTCTATACGACGGATAAGGTTTCTTGGCATCCAGTCAGCACTAGAGATGTAGACTTGATTTGCATCATTTTTAAAATAAAATGCTCTTGGATGTTCAAGATATTTTCCTATGATAGAAAGAACACGGATATTTTCACTGACACCTCCAATGCCGGGGCGTAAACAACAGATCCCTCTGACTATAAGTTCAACCTTTGTTCCGGCTTGACTCGCTTTATAAAGTGCGCGAATAACATCATCATCAACAAGTGAATTTACTTTTGCAATGATATGTCCTGCTTCCCCTTTTCGTGCTTCATTTTGAATAAGGGAGAGAATTTTTGGTTTGATCTGTGAAGGTGACATATAAAGTTCATTGAGTTTCCCTTTTTTACTAAATCCCGTTAAAAAATGGAAAAAACGGGTTAAATCATCAGTGATCTCCTGTTTTGTGGTGAGGTAACTAAAGTCGGTATAGATCTTTGCAGTTGTAGGGTTGTAGTTTCCAGTTCCTAAATGAGCAAATTGGATAAGTCCGGTCTCTGTTCTTTTTGTTACCAAAGCAGCTTTTGCATGAACTTTAAAACCTTTGATACCGTAGATAACATGAGCACCTGAATTCTCTAATGCTTTTGCCCATACAAGGTTGTTTTCTTCATCGAAACGGGCTTTGAGCTCAACCATTACAGTTACTTGTTTTCCACTTTCACTCGCTTCCATTAAGGCTTTGACTATTGGAGAGTTTGTTCCCGCACGATAAAGTGTCATTTTTATAGATACCACTTCAGGATCTTTTGCTGCATCTTGGATAAACTTCACGATAGGTTCAAAACTTTCATAAGGATGGTACAAAAGGATGTCCTCTTTTTCCATTGCGCTAAAGATGTTTTCAGTATCAAGAGGTGGAAGGTTTTTTGGTTTAAATTGTGGTAAAAGAAGATGAGCAAACTGCTTACTGCCAACTATTTGCCAAAGACTTGAAAGGTTTAAACATGTTCTAAAAGTATAAATATCATCTTTTGAAACATTGATGTGGCGGTTGAGAAATGCTATAAGCTCTTCATCTCCACCTTCAACTTCCAAGCGAACCATTTCCCCTTTTTTACGAAGTTTTAAGCCCTCTTCAAGCATTTCCATAAAGTCATCAGCTTCCTCTTCTTCTATGGCAATATCTGCATTTCTAGTGACTCGAAAAGGCATCTGTTTGATCAACTCATAACCCGGAAAAAGTGCATTTACATGTTTTGCGACAATGCTTTCTATAGGGATAAATTTCCCTTCGTCTATCTCAATAAAACGGCTGATAACACGAGGAATACGGATAATACCAAATCGCTCTGTTTCAGGATTTTCAGTATCTCTGAGTTTGACAACCATTCCAAAACTGAGATTATTAAGGTGTGGAAAAGGGTGTGTTGCATCAACGGCAATAGGGATAACAAGATGATAGATATCTTTAAAAAAGATTTCATTGAGTTGGTGTTTTTGTTGTGTACTGACATCATCAAAGTTTTTTAGTTTGATTCCGTATTCTTTAAGGAGTTTAAAAATTTCTGTTTTACAGTGTTCTACAACTTGTTGTTCACGGTGAAGATATTCACGAATACTTTTTAGCTGTTGCAGTGGAGTAAGTCTGTCTGCTCCGCTGACTATGATACCGGCATTGAAAAGTTTTTTTAACCCTGCAACACGGATCATATAAAATTCATCAAGATTGGTTCCATAGATTGCCAAGAACTTTAGTCGCTCAAGTGGTGGTAAAGAAGTGTCTTGTGCTTGTTTGAGAACACGAGTATTAAACTGAAGCCATGAAAGTTCACGGTTTATATAAAGCTCTGGATTTTTAAGGTTTTTCATAGTTTGTTATCCATAGTTGATTTTTATATATTATATCAAAAGATGCTAAATTAAAAAATAATACCACTCCCTTTGTAGTTGGCACTATGGTAGATGGTAGTACCATATAGGTCAGAATAGTATTGCATTAAAAGTCTTTGAAGCGTTGGCTCAATAGATGGAGCAAACCATGCATTGTTGCTGATTGCAATCATATATTTTGGATGATCATAATAGAGTTTATCAGTAGTTGCCTCATAGCAGATAGCATTTCGGAATTTGATCCCTTTTACATGTAAATCTTGTGGTTTAGGTGCTGTTTTAAAATCACTTGCCCCCGCAAAGAACATCTCATTAATAAATCTTTGTAGAAATTTTGGAAGTGGAATATATTCTCCAAATGGAACCAAGACCACTTTACGAAGTATTTCGATCTTGTCTCCGTTATAAAAATGGTATGTCGCATTGTAATGTTTATCTTCTTCAATCTCTAAGCTACCCAGAATAATATCAATAGAATTACTCAAAAATAAAAACTGTTCTATAAGTTTGTGTTGGCGATTAAGATAAAGAGGGATAACTGATTCTGGAAGAACTACGACATCGTAGTTTTGATCTATGGCATCTTCTATCTTTGCATATACCATTTTTATAGTTGGATGAAGTGCCTTTTGTGTCCATTTTTCTGCCTGTTTGACATCTGTTTGGACAAGTTTTATCTTTAGAGGAGCTTGTTCTTTTGGAGGATAGTTTTGAAAATTTACAGCGATTAGGATCAAGAGTAAAGGCAGGAATTTGTATCTTTTTTCTTTTATAAAACCATCAGCACCTAATGCAAACAAAATAACTGCTAGTTGCCATTTGTATATCCCTATATAACTGTCTATAAAAGGGAGTGAGATTTGCATCCAGTTAAAATCAACCGGTGCATAGAAACTGATAGCAAAAAGTAATATGGCTCGAATATAGGGTTTGTCGCTTAAAGCCATCACACCAAAATAAAGCATATAAACAATTCCAAATCCAAAAACAATCAAAGGTGCTATATAACCTACTCCATTATATTTGAAACTATAACTAATCCAGTAAAACCATAGCAGACCAATGAAAAATCCGGCAAATAAAAGGGATCTTTTATCAATATGTAACAAAAGATAAAAGGCTAAAAGAGCTGTGAGTGTATTTAAGATCTTGATTGTTATTCCATAATAACTAAGGTATAAAAAAGCACTGAAAAACAAAGCTGTTATTAGACCAATGCCAAAGGAGTAGATAAGGGAATGATATGAAAATTGTTTTTTTAACATTTTGAAATTATACAAAGTATTAGTTTATTTTAAGTATAATCCCTAAAAATTTTTCAAAAAAGGGTTGAAAGTATGGAATTACTCGGACAGTTTTTACCGTTTATCTTTTTAATTGCAATTATGTATTTTGTGATTATAAGACCACAGCAACAAGAAGCTAAGAAGAAAAAAGAGATGATCGAATCTCTTAAAAAAGGGGATAAAATCGTAACAAATGGCGGTTTTATTGCAGAAGTTTATAAAGTTGAAAATGATTTCTTAAAGATCAAACTTAACGATGATATGATCGTTAAACTTGAAAAAGATTTTATATTAAGAAAGTTTGGGGATGAAGCTTAATTATCGCATAGTAATATTTGCACTTGCATTGGTGTTTGGGCTCGTTTTCTCAATGCCTTCACTCCTTGGAATGCAAAATGGAAAAAAGGTTACTCTAGGACTTGATTTGCAGGGTGGTTTACATATGCTCTTGGGTGTTAAAACCGAAGAAGCGGTAAAATCACATGTAAAATCAATCGCTGCTAGTATCAAACGGTTTGCCGAAAAAAATGATATTTTGGTAGATAATTTGAGTTTTGACACTAAAAGCGTAAATTTTACACTTCTTGATGCTGATGATGCACCAAAAATAAAAGAGTATCTAAAAGGTATTAAAGGAACTCAAGTAAATATTAACGGAGAAAAAGTTTCTGTAACTTTAACTCCAGAAGCTGTGAAAAAAACAAAACAGCATTCAATAGATCAGGCTATTGAAACCATTAGAAACAGACTTGATCAGTTTGGACTCTCAGAGCCACTTGTTGCTAAACAGGGAAATGGAAGTATCTTGGTTGAACTTGCAGGGATAAAGAGTGCTGCAGATGAACAAAGAGCAAGAGAATTGATCTCTCGTGCAGCAAGACTTGAACTGATGGCTGTTGATGAAGATAGAGCTGCAAGAGTATACCAAATGAGTCCTAGTGACGCAGCAGAATATGGTGATATTATATTAAATGATGTAAAAAATCCGAAAATAAAATATCTTGTTAAAGAGATTCCTATTATAGAAGGAAATATGTTAACAGATGCTCATGTTGGATTTAATCAAAATAACCGTCCAGTTATTAACTTTACGCTCAATGCCGAAGGTGCAGAAATCTTTGGTGATTTTACCGGAAAAAATGTTGGCAAACGCCTTGCAATTGTTCTTGATGGGAAAGTGTATTCTGATCCGAAGATCAATGAACGAATAGGTGGAGGAAGTGGGCAAATCTCTGGAAATTATACTGTTATGGAAGCAAAAGATTTGGCTATTGCACTAAGAAGCGGGGCATTGCTTGCACCGATCTTTATGCTTGAAAAGCGAAGTGTAGGACCGAGTTTGGGTGCTGATAGTATCAAAGCAAGTATGTTTGCACTTTTGAGTGGATTTGTACTTGTTATGGTGTTTATGGTTGTGTATTATCGTATGGCGGGTGTTATAGCAAATATCGCATTGGTAGTGAATTTGTTCTTAATCCTTGCAGTTATGGCACTCTTTGGTGCGACACTGACTCTTCCTGGTATGGCAGGTATTGTTTTAACAGTTGGTATGGCAGTTGATGCCAATGTTATTATCAGTGAACGGATACGGGAACTTTTAAAAGAGGGTGTTTCTATTCATAAGGCGATAGAAGATGGATATTCAAATGCGATGAGTGCTATCTTGGATGCGAATATCACAACTCTTATAGCTGCTGTTGTACTTTATGTATATGGAACAGGAGCTATTAAAGGGTTCGCAATTACGATGAGTATAGGGATACTTGCTTCTATGCTTACAGCGATCCTTGGAACACATGGAATTTATGAGATGATAGAGAAAAAGATGGCTAAAAGTAAAAACAACCTCTTTTGGTTCGGGATAAAGGCGTAAAAGATGGAATTTTTTAAATATACAAAACCATATAACTTTATGGCAAGATCAAAGATGGCGATTACGCTCTCTTTGATCCTTATATTCCTTTCGTATGCACTTTTAGCAACTAAAGGGTTAAATTATGGGATCGATTTTGCCGGAGGAACAATTGTTCAGGTAAAATATGACAAGGTAGCACCTATTAAACAGATGAGAGAGAAACTCAAAACAAATGCTATGTTTAAAGATGCGTCTATAACGGAGTTTGGTTCACCTGATGAGGTGATTATCCGTATGAAAAGTGTCAGTAAAGATGTAAAAGTTGATATTGGTGATGTGGTTCGTAAACAACTCTCCGGCACTGGAACATTTAAGATTCGCCGTGTTGATATAGTAGGACCAAAAGTTGGTGGAGAGCTAAGAGAAAAAGGTTTGATGGCAATGTTTCTGGCGATTGCTTCAATCCTTGTTTATGTTGCATTTCGTTTTGAGTGGCGTTTTGCCGTAGCTTCTATTTTTGCACTTATACACGATGTCTCAATCGCTCTTGGAGCTATCAGTCTTTTTGGTGTAGATGTAAACCTGGATGTTTTAGCAGCACTTTTAACATTGCTTGGATATTCACTTAATGATACTATCATTGTTTTTGACAGAATCAGAGAGGGGATAACCACTTCAAAAGCGACAAATCTTCAAGAGATTATAGATGAATCGATCACTAAAACACTTTCAAGAACAACTTTAACTTCACTGACAACTTTCTTTGTTGTTTTAACACTTTTCTTGTTTGGTGGAGAGATTATCTATCCGTTTAGTTTTACAATGTTAGTAGGTATTGTTGTTGGTACATATTCTTCTATCTTTGTAGCTTCACCTATACTGTTATGGTTTGGGTTTGATGTAAAAAACTATCGTAACAAACTTGCTGAAAAAGCTAAAAGAGAAGCTGAAAAAGCAAAAATGCGTGCACAATATGAAGGGGGAATGGTTTAGCCATTTCCTTTTTTTCTCCTTTTAACCTTTTTCCTTTTTATATAAAACATAGAATTTTATACAATTTCTACAGATTTCATCTGATACAATATTTTTAAAAAACTTGAGAAATATTATGTTAGAGATGATAAAAAAGATTTTTTTATTGTTAATATTGTCTGTCACTTTTATATATGCTGATGTCAAAGAAGATGGTTGTTTCTTGGCAAAAAAACTAAGCTTAAATGCAGCATCAAAAGCAATAATACAGTGGGAAAGAGTATTTCGCTCTGATCGTAAGATGAAACGGTATAAAATAGACACCTTATCTACAAAAGAACGAGAAATGTTAAAAAAATATCTTATCAATCATGCAATAGATTCAGATCATCCAACAGTAGCGGGAGTATAATAATGTTAAAAAAAGTTATTTTCTTTTTGGGTTTGGTATCGATAGTAAGCGCACAAGAAGAAGATGTTCGCTTACTTCAAAAACAGGTAAAAACTCTTCAACAAGAAGTCAAAACACTCAAAAAATCACAAAAACAACATGCAAAAAAATCAGATGAAGATTTTAATGAATTATATGATTTTGCCGAAAGCGTGGAAACAAAAGTTTTAGAAGATAAGCTGAAGTTTTCATTGGGACTTCGTTTTGGTGATGATTTTATAGAAAAAACCTATGCAAATGGAAATAAAGTAAAAAACAACAATATGCTTACAACAAAATTTATGCTTGGCATTAAAGCAAATATTGTTGATAATCTTCGTTTTTATGGAAGACTTTCTATGTATAAGTATTGGGGAAGTTCAGCAGTTCATCCGTATAGTTATTATGACAATATGCAAGGGCGTGTTCCTTCTGACAGTGCTTTATATGTAGAACGGGCATATATTGACTGGTTCTTTTTTCAAGATACATCATTACCGATGGCACTAACTATCGGTCGCCAACCAAGTGCAGATGGTCCTAGTCATCAGTTTAAAGATAATGTAAAAAGAAAAGCAACTTATTCTGCACTTCTTTATGATGGTGTAGCTGATGGTGCGGTTTGGACATTGAATTTTTCAAAGATATTGCATTATCCAAAAACTTATTTGCGTTTAGGTTATTCTAAAGGATTTGGGTATGTAAATACTGATAAATACATAGGAAATGCTTTTATTGGTGCTTCAAATGATGATATAAAAGATACCGATGTGTATGGAGTTTTTTTAGATACGACTTTGCCAAATATGTCCAATTCATTGGTTCAGATAAGTTATTCTCAGTTACGAGATATTATCGCAAATCCTCTTGATGTGAATTACTCCAATAATAAAAATATAGGAAATATGTCTTTATTTGGAGCAATGGTAGAAGTGGATAATCTTGCAGATTTGAATCTTGATCTTTTTGCTCATTACGGATATAACAAAACAGATCCAAATGGTGAAACATATAATGATCCTATGGGCAATCCTGTTGGTTTGTTGGGTGATGGAGAAGAGGAAAAAAGTGGTTATGCGTATTGGCTTGGAGGGCGTTATGGATTTGGAACAGATGCTCAGTATAAAATTGGTTTTGAGTATAACCATGGAAGTCAGGACTGGGTAAGCTTAACACAAGGTGGATATGACCTGTATAACAAGTTAGCAACTCGAGGGGATGCCTATGAAGCGTATTTGATGTATGTAGTCAATCGCTATCTAAATTTTAGACTCGGATATATAGCGATAGATTATAAATACACTCGCAGCGGATGGTTTGTAGGTGAATCACAAAAGATTACTTCACAAAGTTCAGAGTTGCCAAATGAACAAAGTTATGTAGATAAACTGCATTCGGTTTATTTGAAAATGAATCTGGTTTACTAAAATATATGGAAAAACTTTTACAGAAATTTTCAATAGCACAAAAAATAAACTTCTCTTTATATATCTCTTTTATAGTGATGATAGTGTTGATTGCATTGCCTTTTACACTTATTAAAGATGTTGCCAAAACATATACACAGCATATAGCAGCATATGAAAAAGTTCGTCAATCTATTTATATTATTAATGAAAATCTTCGTAAAGCAAGTAGTTTGGGGATAGAAATTGCAATAGAAAATAAAACAAATCTGACAATATCAGATATAGATCAAAAATTTCAAATAATCCAAAATGAACTTGAAAAACTAAAACAAGATTTACTGATAAATGAAGATAAAGAAACCAAAATTATTTTAAAAAATCTTCAAAATAGGGTTCTTGGTTATAAAGCTATAACAAAAAGTATAAAATCAGAGATGCATGAAGATGTTGAAGATGGTATTTATGCTATTTTGGCTCTTTCAAAAGCAAGTGAAAAAATATCTAAAGAATTTAATCTTTTAATGGAAAAGATCAAACATATTCATGAACAAAGAGTTGTTGAAATTCAAGAAAGTATTGCTCAGACGCTGAAAATTAAAATACTTTTTACTGTTTTTGTATTGTTAATTGTCTTTATATTTAATAAAAAAATAGCGAAATTAATTACAGAGGAACTGCAAAAACTACAAATCTTAATTACTTCATTTTTTGATGTTTTAAACAAAAAAAGAAATAAAACGAAACATATTAAAATAGATGGTAGTGATGAGATTGCCAAAATGGCAAAAGTTATAGATGAAAACATTTATATTGCAGAAAATCTTTTAAAAATGGAAAGAGATAGAGCAAAAGAGGTTGAAATAAAAGTTGATCTTGCAACCAAAGAGATAAAAAATCTCAACAAAGAACTTCACTCAACCCAAAAAGAGATTATCCATGTTATGGGGACTATTGCTGAAGAACATTCTAAAGAGACAGGTTTGCATATCAAAAGAGTAGCAAATTATTCATTTTTACTTGCCAAACTTGCCAGACTTCCATTAAAAGAAGCGATGCTTTTGCGAGATGTTTCCCCTATGCATGATATTGGAAAACTTGGTATTCCTGATGCTGTTTTAAATAAACCCGGTCGTTTTACCGAAGAAGAATTTGAAATAATGAAAACACATACGACAATTGGACATACAATGCTGCAAAACTCAAAAAGGGTATTATTGCGTACTGCAGCAATAGTGGCATTTGAGCATCATGAAAGATGGGACGGTAAAGGGTATCCAAGAGGTTTAAAAGGGGAAGAGATACATATTTTTGGGCGTATAACGGCAATAGCAGATGTTTTTGATGCTTTGGCATCAGAGCGGGTATATAAATCAGCATGGCCGTTAGAAAAGATACTTAAAATGTTTGAAGAGGAAAAAGGAAAACAGTTTGATCCACAACTGATGCAGATTTTTTTAGATAATCTTGAGCTGTTTTTAGAGTCAAAAAAATCAATTGAAGCAAGAGGTTAATCTTCAATCTTGACAATTTAACTAAGAATAGTGTAAAATTGCACATCTTAAAAAAGGTTACGCAAAATCTTACAACCACTTCTTCAAAATATAAAATCCCAAAAAATACAAGGTTAAATCTGCATGAGTGATCATAATTCTCAACAACAAAACAATTCAAACCACAATGGTAATAAAAAACAAAATAAAAAACAAAACAACAATCAACGAACACATACTCCAGTCAGCGGTATGACTATAGAAGAACTTCGTACCAAACCAATAGAAGTACTTGTCGAAATAGCTACAAAAGTAGGTATAGAAAATCCAAATGATTTAAAAAGACAAGATCTTATATTTGAGATCCTAAAAGCTCAAACTGCTCAAGGGGGATATATCCTCTTTAGTGGTATCTTAGAAATTATGCCTGATGGGTATGGTTTTATGCGTGGAATCGATAAGAGTTTTAGTGACAGTGTTCATGATGCATATGTGTCAAATACACAGATTCGTCGTTTTGCTCTAAGAAATGGAGATGTAGTCACTGGTCAAGTTCGCCAACCTAGAGATCAAGAGAGATATTATGCTCTTATAAAGATCGAAGCGATCAACTATTTACCACCGGAAGAGAGTAAAAAAAGACCACTTTTCGAAAACCTGACTCCTTTATATGCTACTGAGCAGATCAAACTTGAATACCGTGAAGACGGTATAACGGGGAGAATGATGGATCTTTTTTCTCCTATAGGAAAAGGGCAACGGGGATTGATAGTTGCACCACCAAGAAGTGGTAAAACAGAGCTTTTAAAAGAGATAGCTCACGGGATTAGTAATAACCATCCAGATATCAATCTTATGGTACTTTTAGTTGATGAGCGACCAGAAGAGGTTACAGATATGGAGCGTTCAGTCAAAGGTGAAGTATACAGTTCAACTTTTGATATGCCGGCAAAGAACCATGTGAAAGTTGCCGAGATGGTAATAGAGCGAGCAAAAAGACAGGTAGAGCAGGGGAAAGATGTTGTAATTCTGCTTGATTCTATCACAAGACTCGCTCGTGCTTATAATACAGTTACTCCTTCAAGCGGTAAGGTGCTTTCTGGTGGTGTTGATGCAAATGCACTGCATAAACCAAAACGCTTCTTTGGAGCGGCAAGAAATATAGAAAATGGTGGAAGTTTGACTATTATTGCAACAGCACTTGTTGATACCGGAAGTAGAATGGATGAAGTGATCTTTGAAGAGTTCAAAGGTACGGGTAACTCTGAAGTGGTTCTTGATAGAAAGATCGCTGAGAGACGAATCTTCCCTGCTATTGATATCTTAAAATCAGGTACAAGAAAAGATGAACTTCTTATCGGTCCTGAAGTTCTTCAAAAAGTATATATACTTCGTCAGATGCTTCAAAAACAAGAAAATGAGATCGAAGCATTAAAATTTATCTATAATATAATGAAGAAAAAACCTACCAATGAAGAATTTCTTGCCAGTATGAATGGTGAGTAGATAAAATGATGAGTGGATTAGAAGCTTTTTTTAGTGAATTTTTTTTAGATATTTTAATCTTTATCGTTATCGTTATAGTTGCTATAGCAATATATGACCGTTTTATACAAAGAAAGCATCAGCTTTTAATTAACTATCCTTTTATTGGGAGATTTCGTTACTTCTTTGAAGCATTAAGAGAACCTTTAAGACAGTATTTTGCCAATGAGGATTTTTATGAATCCCGTGATAAGGTGGACTGGGTTTATAATGCTTCAAAAGACAAGCACGGTTTTATCTCTTTTTCCCCTTCTCAGCCTCAGGCAAATCCAAAATTTATTTTAAATAACTCAAATATCCCTTTGAATGAAAATGAAGTAGCTGATAATTTTGAAGTTGTTTTTGGTGAAGATAAACCTTATCCTTTTAGAACAAAAAGTGTTATTGCCAGAAGTGCAATGAGTGATGGAGCTATCTCGCCGGAGGGTACAAGAGCCTTTGTCAAAGGTGCTTATGATGGGAACTTTCCTATAAACAGTGGAGAGGGAAGTATAACAACTAATTTTTTCTTTACGCATAAATGTCATAAAGGATGTTCCATAGATAAACAGTATATGGATGTCCGTGAACTTAGTGATACTCAGATAAAAATCTATAAATATTTACGAAGATTTACAAACAGATATCTTGCTATTTTAACATTAAAAAAACTTATGTTAAAAAAAGATGAAGAAGATACTTTTATCTTTGATTATAAAAACTTTTTCTTTTTCCGTCCAAAATGGGATGCACCACTTTCAGCTTTTCCTGATGAAGTACCCGAAGATATGCCAGATATTATTTTTCAACTTAGTTCCGGGCTTTATGGTGCAAGAGATAAAGATGGTAATTTCAATGAAGAACGATATCTTAAAACAATGTCATTTTGTCGTATGACAGAGATTAAGCTTGCTCAAGGAGCAAAACAAACAGGTGGAAAACTTGTTGCAAATAAAGTAACTCCGGCTATCGCTTATTATCGAGGGGTGGAACCTCATAAAGATTTGTATTCTCCGAACCGTTTTCCGTATGCTACATCTATAGAAGAATTGTTTGATTTTATAGCAAAGTTACAAAAACTTTCAAAAAAACCTGTCGGTATCAAAATAGTGATCTCTTCAAAAAAGAATTTTGTAGAGTATGCTAAAGAGATAAAAAGAAGAACAATTGAAAAGATTGATGGTATTCCTGATTTTATTACAATAGACGGGGGAGATGGCGGAAGTGCTACGGCTCCTTTGTTTTTGATGGACAGAGTCGGTTTACATGTAAATGATGCTGTCTATATAGCAGATAGTATTTTAAAAGAGTATGAGATAAGAGATAAAGTAAAATTAGTTGCCAGTTCGAAAATTTTGACACCGGATGATATTGCCATAATGCTTTGTCTTGGAGCAGATTTTATTCAGATAGCACGAGGTTTTATGTTAAGTGCCGGATGTATAAGGGCTAGAATGTGTTCAGGTGAAGGAAGTCATCAGTGTCCGGTAGGTTTGGCAACACAAGATAAAAAAAGAAGAAAATCATATCTTGTATATAAACAAGCAAGAGAGATAGCAAACTATCACAAGCATCTTTTATCCGGTTTAAAAACTATTATGGCGGTAATGGGTATAAAAAATTTAAATGGATTTTCAAAAGAGAAAGTAAGTTTTATCGATAAAAACGGTTTTGTGCATGAAAATGTTAACAGGTATTTTGAAAATAAGATACAAGAATGAAAGTTGGAGTTTTTGATAGTGGAATAGGGGGACTTACTGTTGTTAAGTCTTTACTGGAGCATAACCTTTTTGAAGAGATTATCTACTATGGTGACACTGCAAGAGTTCCTTATGGAAGTAAAGATAAAAATACCATTATCCGGTATGGTATAGAAGCAGTAGAATTTTTTAAAAACTTTGATATAGATCTTATGATTGTTGCCTGTAACAGTGTAAGTGCTTATGGTTTAGAAGAGATGCGTGAAGTTAGTGATGTTCCAGTTGTCGGTGTTGTTGAAGCCGGAGTATTGGCAACAGTAAATGCGTTAAAAAATAATAATGCCAAAATACTTATCCTTGGAACAAAAGCAACAATTGCTTCAAAAGCGTACGAGAGCAGTCTTACTGATAAAGGATTTTATAATCTTGTTCCAAAAGCAACACCGTTATTTGTTCCTTTGGTAGAAGAGGGTGTTTTTAATGGAAAGATTCTTGATGCAGTACTAGAGAGTTATTTTGAAACTATGGAGGATCCTGATGCGATCATTTTAGGATGTACCCATTTTCCACTTATTGCAAAAGAGATCCAATCTTGTTTTTCCAATACTCCTTTACTTGTTCATTCCGGTGATGCGATTGTAGAGTATCTTGAGAAAAATCATCAGATAAAACCTTCTTTAAAGCAACCTGTATTAAAATTTTTTGCATCGGAAAACCCTGTTGCATTAAAAAGTGTTGCACAAAAATGGCTTGCACTTTAGAAAGATATAACAAAGAAAATGCTAAAATCCATATACTTTAAGTAAATGGGAGAAGCAATGCAGAGTGCTAGTGAAGTTTTAGCAAGAAAATACAGACCAAAGAATTTTGAAGAGCTTATCGGGCAAGAAGCGATCGCTCAAACACTCTCTTTGGCACTTGATTCAAACAGACTCTCTCATGCTTATCTTTTCTCAGGTTTAAGAGGGAGTGGAAAAACTTCTACGGCTCGTATTTTTGCAAAAGCACTTCTTTGTGAAAAAGGGATATCTCATACTCCTTGTGAAGAGTGTGAGAACTGTATAATGGCGCGTGAAGGGCGTCATATGGATATTGTTGAGATGGATGCCGCAAGTTCCAGAAAGATTGATGATATCCGTGATCTTATAGAGCAGACAAAATATAAGCCGGCAATTGGTAGATTTAAGATCTTTATCATCGATGAAGTCCATATGCTTACAAAAGAAGCATTTAATGCACTTTTAAAAACTCTTGAAGAGCCTCCTGGTTATGTTAAGTTTATATTGGCAACTACTGATCCTTTGAAACTTCCGGCAACGATTTTAAGTAGAACCCAACATTTTCGTTTTAAACGCATTGCAACAAGTAAGATCGTTTCCCATTTGCGATATATTCTTGAGCTTGAAAATATCAGTTATGATATAGATGCTTTAGAGGTTCTAGCACGAAGTGGAAATGGTAGTTTACGAGATACTTTGACTTTACTTGATCAAGCGATCATCTACTCCAAAGGGCATGTTGATATAGTCACAGTTACCGATATGTTGGGTCTTATAGATCCTCAGTTCTTAGCCGATATTTTCAGTGCTATTTTGGCAAAAGATAAACAAAAGATCGTTGAATATGTTGCTATTTTAGAAGATTATGAAGCGGAGATGGTTGTAGATGAACTGATCACTTATCTTAAAGAGCGACTTTTAAATGGTGATGGGATCTTTTCAACTCTTTTGATCGATCGTTTTTTTAGAATCCTCAGTCAAAGCAAATCACTTTTTTCTTTAAATGCGGATGGTGGATTTGTTCTTTCTTTAATTTTTTTCAAAATGATAGAAGCGCTCAAGATCAAAGAGGTTGATGTTCTTATAGAACAACTTGAATCAACATCATTGAAAAACCCTCCTGCCTTAGAGACAAAGGAGGTGGAAGAAAAAAGTTTACATGTAAACTCTGTTGGGATAGAAAAAGCTTCTGAGATAAAACCGGTTATCGAAGATAAAGGAAAGGTGTTTTTTGAACAACTGATCCAAAAGATCAAAGACAGAAATGCAGATCTTGGAAAATGTTTTGAGCAGAAAGTGGAGTATATCTCTTTTGAAAACAACACTCTTGCATGGGAGAGTTGTGCTGATGGTGGATGTAAAGAGAGTCTTCGTTATGGATATAGTGTTATTAAAATGCTCGTTCAAGATATTTTCGGCATTGATACAAAGATAAAAATGACTTCTTGTTCAAAACCGCTTTCTGAACAAAACAGTGAAGAAGCTCCCCAAGAACAAGAAGAGACTCCTCCCGTTTCAATTCCTCCCCAAAGTAATGAACAAGAAGAGATCCAAAACCCTTCAAGTTGTGTAGCAAGTTGTGCAGGACTTGATGAACCTAAAAATGAGGTCAATGATATTATGAATGAACCTATGGTTCAAAAGGCGATGGAGCTTTTTGAAGCGAAAAAAGTGGTGATTCAGTCAAAGGTATAACGATGATAAAAAAAGATGTTCAAAAAATACAAAATGGTGTAAGTATAGATTTCAGCGGTGCAATAGCTAAAGAGACTGTTTTTACGATGGTGCAAAACTGTGCTGAGGGAAAATGTGAATGCATGAGTGATGAAACAAAGAAAAAAGTTACAGATATGGTTGTGAGTGGTAAAGATGGTTCGGTAAATTTAGAGCTTAAAGGAGATCTGACTCAAAAGGAGATTGAAGAAGCACTCAAAAGATCCAAAGTGATCTCTTAACCTTTTTTATATGCTAGTTTCCCTTACTCTTTTTTTAGTTACTTTAACTTTTATTATATGGCAACCAAAAGGTTTGTCTATCGGTACAACAGCGATCATCGGGGCGGTATTTGCTCTTTTATTGGGTGTTGTTGATTTTGATGATGTGTTGGTTGTTACTTCGATCGTATGGGATGCAACACTTGCATTTATAGGGATCATTATCCTTTCGATGGTCTTGGATGAGATCGGTTTTTTTGAATGGTGTGCTATTAAGATGGCTAAACTCAGTCAAGGAAATGGGAAAAAGATGTTTATTTACTCCTTATTGCTTGGGAGTTTTGTCTCAGCACTTTTTGCCAATGACGGAGCAGCTTTAATCCTTACTCCTATACTTCTTTCGAAAATGCAAATTCTCAAACTCAAACCAAAAACAATTCTTGCTTTTTTACTTGCGGGTGGTTTTATAAGTGATAGTGCTTCATTGCCTTTTGTATTTTCAAACCTAACCAATATTGTGACGGTGGATTACTTTTCAATAGGATTTGTAGAGTATCTTGTGATGATGAGTCTCCCTTTTATTGTGAGTGTATTTGTCTCAATCATTGTTTTATGGATAGTACTTCATAAAGATATTCCCGCTCAAGTTGATATCACTCTTTTAAAAGATGAGCAAAGTGTTTTAAAAAATAAAACCCTTTTTCACTTTAGCTGGTTTTTTTTAGCTGTATTGTTAATGGGATATATCATCGGTGATATATACAAGATCCCTGTGAGTTTCTTTGCATTTGGTGGAGGGATATTGTTTTTATCTATTGCGGCTTTGTTTAAAACTGTTTCTATAACCAAAACAATACGATCAGCTCCGTGGCAGATTGTTTGGTTTAGTATAGGACTTTATATTGTTGTATATGGTTTGAAAAATGCGGGTTTGACTGATCTACTTACTGATATATTGCAAAATTTGCATAAAGATAATTTCAGTGCGATTATGACTACGGGATTTATGAGTGCGATACTTAGTGCCGTAATGAATAATCTTCCGACGATTATGATTATGGATATCTCCATCGAGCATTTACATAATCCTTTTTTGGCATATGCCAATATCATCGGAGCAAACCTTGGACCGAAGATGACTCCGTTTGGCTCTTTGGCAACATTACTTTGGCTACATGTACTTGCACAAAAAGGGGTTCGTATAGGGTTTTGGCAATATACAAAATTTGGTCTTTTAGTGACACCACCGGTACTTTTTATAGTGCTTTTGAGTTTATATCTATGGAGTTAAGATGAAAAAGGTTTTAGTCTTGTGTACGGGAAATAGTTGTAGAAGCATTATCGCTGAAGCGTTGATAAACAGTGAACTTGAAGGGTTTGAAGCACAAAGCAGTGGAGTAAACCCAAGTGGCAGAGTCAATCCAAATGCCCAAAAAGTGTTAAAATTACATGGGATATGGGATGAAAGATATCATTCAAAAACACTTGATACTCTCAAAGATAAAACATTTGATCTTGTTGTTACCGTATGTGATCATGCAAAAGAGAGTTGTCCCGTTTTTCCTTATGATGTAAAAAGTTTACATGTAAGCTTTGAAGATCCAGACGGAAAAGAGTTTGAAGCATTTGAGCAAACCTTTGAAGATATTAAAAATATCTTATTACCAAAAATCAAAGAGATGGTATAATTCGCAAAAACTTTTAGGAATATAATTGAGATTATTATTTATAGGAGATATTGTCGGTCGTCCAGGGCGAGAGATGATAAAAGAGTATTTACACCGTCTCAAAGAAGAATATAATGTTGATTTTGTCATAGCCAACTATGAAAATGCAAGTCATGGATTTGGGCTGACTTCTAAAAATGCTAAAGAGCTTTTTGGGTATGGGATAGACTGTATGACAGGTGGAAACCATACCTGGGATAAAAAAGAGATTACTCCGCTTTTAGAAAGTGAAGCGATACTTCGACCGTTAAACTATCCTCAAGGTGTCGTAGGTAAAGGTATTGAGGTGTTTAATGTAGCAGGGGAAAAACTTGCTGTTATTAATATTATGGGGCATTATGGGATGCCGATGTGTGAGAACCCGTTTTTAACGGCACAAAAGGTTGTTCAAGAACTCCAAGAGCAAAATATCAAAAATATCTTTATTGATCTTCATGCAGAGGCAAGTGCTGAAAAAAGAGGGATGATGATGCTTTTAGAAGGAAAAGTTAGTGCGATAGTGGGAACACATACTCATATAGGAAGTGATGATTTACAGATCTCACGAGGAACGATGTATCTAAGTGATGTGGGACTAAGCGGATGTAGAGATAATGTGATAGGGATGGATAAAAAAGCTCCTTTAAATCAGTTCCTTACAGGGATTAAAGGGCATTTTGATATCCCAAAAAAATGTAAACGGATTTTACAGTGTGTTGTTTTTGAACTTAAAGAGGGAATAACTCAATCAGCACAGAAAATAAGAGTCTTTGATGATGGACAGATATTAAGTCAAAACGCTTTTATAGAAGTATAATTTTGGTATAATTCAAGAAAAAAAGGCTTTTAGCATGGTACCCTCAGATATACAGGTTTATTCCGAGAGCAGAACAAAAGCAAGAGCTTATTTTTGTTATTTGTTTCATAAAAATATACCTGATCATCTCCCTTCTGTATCTCCTGAAATGATTGTTCCAAAACTTTTGCGTATAAAAGCGGAACTTGAAAAATGTGAAGGGGTATATCTTCTTGATCATAAGGGCGTGCAGATCTCTCCTACTTATACGGCAGATAAACAGATAGATGATGATGTTGGTCGTATAAGAGCAGATAGAGCATATTATTATAGAGCAGTAAAAGAGGGACGATGTACACTTACTGATCCTTATCCCTCTTTGATAACAGGAAATCTCAGTATTACTGTATCAATGCCTATTTATGATGAAAAAGATCAATTACGGTATGTAGTATGTTTAGATATGCCGTTTGAAGAAGTTATTCGTGTTGCTCATCCAAGCACAATGGATCGTTTCTCTTCAAAATTTTTCAAATATGCTTATAGTGCTTTCTCTATAGCTCTTTTTGCTGTAGCATTTTTACTTTTTGTCAAAGCATTACAAAGTTTTTTTACAGAAGTTACTCCAAATCATTTTAAGATTAAAGATATGTTTGAAGCGACGATCCTTTTAACACTCTCTTTGGCTATTTTTGATCTTGTTAAAACGATAGTGGAAGAGGAGATTCTTGGACGCCATAAAGAACACAATGCTTCTGGACCTCATAAAACGATGGTACGGTTTTTAGGTTCTATTATTATTGCACTTTCTATTGAAGCGTTGATGTTGGTGTTTAAGTTTGCTATTACAGATCCAAACAAGCTTATCTATTCGCTTTATATTATGCTTGGTGTATCTTCGCTTTTGTTTACACTTGCAATTTATATAAAATTTACAAAATTAAAGGTGGATGAACAGTAGATGATAGGGATAGTTGATTATAATATGGGAAATTTGGCAAGTGTAATAAATGCATTTGCCAAACTTGGAGTTGATGCAAAAGTTGAGAGTGATCCTCAAAAGTTTAAAAATTATGAAAAACTTGTTCTTCCCGGAGTTGGAGCATATGGAGATGCGATGGAACATCTTAAAGAAAGAGATATGGTTGAAGCGATCTTGGAATATGCCAAAAGTGGAAATTATATGTTAGGGATCTGTCTTGGGATGCAACTTTTACTAGAAAGCAGTGAGGAATTTGGATCTAATGAGGGGCTTGGACTTATCAAAGGGAAAGTGATCGAATTTGATAGAGCAAGATTTGAAGAACCTTTAAAAGTACCTCATATGGGATGGAATAGAATGTTTACAAAAGAGCATCCGTTATTTGAAGGTTTGGATGAAAACCATTATCTTTATTTTGTGCATTCATTTCATGCCGTGGTTGAAGATGAAAAAGATGCGATAGGAAAAACGATATACGGATATGAGTTTGCAAGTGCCATAGCAAAAGAGAATGTCTTTGGTATCCAGCCTCACCCTGAAAAAAGCCATAAAAACGGGCTGCATATATTAGAAAATTTTACAAAATTATAAGGAAGCATATGACACTTTATCCAGCGATAGATTTAAAAGACGGAAAAGCGGTACGACTCACAAAAGGGTTGATGGATTCGGCAAAAATTTATTCAAATGAGCCATACGAACTGGTAAAAAAATTTGAATCAATGGGTGCAACATGGGTACATCTTGTTGATCTTAACGGTGCTTTTGCAGGTGAACCAAAGAACTTGGAACAAATCATCAAGATTCGTCAAAACACTTCTGTGAAACTGGAACTCGGTGGCGGGATAAGAGATGAAGCTACTATTCAGAAAATGCTTGATATTGGGATAGATCGTATAATTCTCGGTTCTATTGCCGTAAAAGATCCGCAGTTTGTAAAAGATATGGCAAAAAAATACCCAATAGCCGTAGGAATCGATGCGATAGATGGTTATGTAGCAGTTGAGGGATGGGGTGAAGTGAGCTCTATGAAAGCGACCGATTTGGCTCGTGAATTTGCTGATGCCGGTGTAGAAGCGATCATCTGTACCGATGTAGGAAGAGATGGAACACTAAGTGGCGTAAATGTTGATTTTACTCTTTCTATTGCCAAGTCAAGTGGTGTAAGTACTATAGCCAGTGGGGGTGTTAAAGATGAAAGTGATATACTTGCTTTAGAAAAAACACAATCAGTCGATGGTGTTATTATTGGAAAAGCATATTATGAGGGAAGTCTTGATTTGGAAAAGATGTTTAAAATCATCAAGAATTAGATTTCTTTAACAAAAAATCAATAAAAAATTTGATATTATTTGTAAAATAGAAGTAATATATATATTATTAAAAAGGAATAACAGTGAAAATACTTGTTGTTGATGACAGTTCTACAATGCGTCGTATTATTAAAAATACATTGGCAAGACTGGGATATAAAGATGTTCTCGAAGGTGCTGATGGGATAGAAGGATGGAATCAACTCGATACAAATCCTGATATTGAGATGCTTATTACTGACTGGAATATGCCTGAAATGAATGGTTTGGAACTTGTAAAAAAAGTAAGAGCAGATGAGCGATTTGAAGATCTTCCAATAATTATGGTTACAACTGAAGGTGGTAAAGCAGAGGTTATTACTGCACTTAAAGCAGGAGTAAATAACTATATAGTAAAACCGTTTACTCCTCAAGTTCTCAAAGAAAAATTACAGGCGGTTATGGGTACAGCAGAATAGTTAATGAATGAATATTATTATGAACTCAAAGTGACTCCCACTCAATATCAAGAGTTGTTTGCTGATTTTTTAAATGATGTTGTCCCTATAGGATATGAAGAGCGGGATGGAAGCTTTATAATACGAAGTGAAGAAAGTTTAGAAACAATCAAATGGGGTATAGAGCAGTTTAGTGAAGCATTACAAAAAGCAACTGCTAAAAATATAGAAGTAGAGATAGATCACACGAAACATAAAAACAGTGATTGGGTAGAAGCATATCAAAAAAGTATAAAGCCACTTCAAATAGGAAAATTTTATATCCATCCAACATGGGATCCTCCTTGTGAAGGTTATATTAATATTGTCATAGATCCGGCTCTTGCTTTTGGTACTGGGCATCATCCTACAACTGCTACTTGTATGGAAGCGATCTCAAAATATGTTGCAAAAGATGATGAGGTTTGTGATGTAGGATGTGGCAGTGGGATACTTGCCATAGCGGCTATGAAACTTGATGCTGTGGTAGATGGTTGTGATACCGATCCTGTAAGTGTTGAAAATGCAAAAACAAATGCAACACTCAATGGAGTTTCTTTTAGAAATTTATGGGAAGGCTCTATTAATAAAACAACACAGAAATATGATATTGTTATAGCAAATATAGTTGCAGATGTTTTGATATTTTTAAAAAGAGATCTTGCAAAAGCATTAAGAGATGAAAAATCGCTTTTGATTTTATCAGGAATACTTAATAAATATGAAGAAAAAGTTCTTCAAAACTATAAAGAGTTTGATCTTGTTGAGAAAATAGCTCAAGATGAATGGGTAAGTTTAGTATTAAAGAAAAAGGAACACTAATATATGGCAAATCAGAATAATAAGAACCAACAAAACAATCAAAATAATAATTTTTTTAATAATAATCCTCTTTTGACATTTGCTTTGTTTTCTGTGATAATGATCTTGATTTTCAAGTCATTTGTAGGAGGTAGTTCAACATTAAGAGAAAATACTGCACCAAATGTGCGTGTAAAAGAGATTAGCTACTCTGATTTAAAATCACTTGTAGAACAAAAAGAAGTTAAAAAAGTAGAGATTGGGCAACAATTTATTAAAGCAGTGGCAAATAATGGTCAAACCATTTATACAACTCGTGTAGTTCGTGGTGATACTGATCTTATAAAAGAACTTGATAAAAACAAGATAGAATATGCGGGATTTAGTGAAACAAACTGGTTTACAGAGATGTTTGGCTGGATGTTACCGTTTTTAATTATTATGGGACTTTGGATGCTTTTTGCAAGTCGAATGCAAAAAAATATGGGTGGAGGTCTTTTAGGTATAGGAAACTCCAAAAAACTAATAAACAGTGAAAAACCGAATGTGAAATTTGATGATGTAGCGGGTGTTGAAGAAGCAAAAGAGGAAGTTCAAGAGATCGTTGACTTTTTAAAATATCCTGGAAGATATGTAGAACTTGGAGCTAAGATCCCTAAAGGGGTACTTTTAGTGGGTAGCCCGGGGACCGGTAAAACACTTCTTGCCAAAGCAGTTGCTGGAGAAGCAGATGTTCCGTTCTTCTCAGTTTCTGGTTCAAGTTTTATAGAGATGTTTGTAGGTGTAGGTGCGGCAAGAGTGAGAGATCTCTTTGAACAGGCAAAAAAAGATGCTCCGGGGATTATATTTATAGATGAGATTGACGCTATTGGAAAAAGTCGTGCTTCAAGTGGTATGATGGGTGGAAATGATGAAAGAGAACAAACCCTAAACCAACTTCTTGCGGAGATGGATGGTTTTGGAACAGATACGCCGGTTATTGTTTTAGCAGCAACAAACAGACCAGAAATTCTTGATCCGGCACTACTTCGACCTGGAAGATTTGACAGACAAGTACTTGTTGATAAACCAGATTTTGAAGGGCGTGTAAAAATTCTAAAAGTACATGTAAAAGATGTAAAAGTAGCTGATGATGTTGATCTTAAAGAGGTTGCACGCCTTACTGCCGGACTTGCAGGAGCTGATCTTGCAAATATTGTCAATGAAGCGGCACTTTTAGCAGGGAGAAAAAATCAAAAAGCAGTCACACAACAAGATCTATTTGAAGCAGTTGAGAGAGCATTAGCAGGACTTGCTAAGAAATCTCGACGGATCAATCCAAAAGAGAAAAAGATTGTTGCATACCATGAGAGTGGACATGCACTTATGGCTGAAATCACTAAGGGTGCTAAGAAAGTCTCAAAAGTTTCCATCGTTCCAAGAGGTTTGGCGGCTCTTGGATATACGCTTAACAAACCAGAAGAAGATAAGTTTATGATGCAACGACATGAACTTTGGGCTGAAGTTGATGTTCTTCTTGGTGGTCGTGCGGCTGAGGAAGTATTTTTAGATGAGATCTCAACAGGTGCCGGAAATGACTTAGAACGCGCAACCGATATCATTAAGTCAATGGTAGAAGTATATGGTATGACTGATGTGGCTGGTCTTATGGTATTGGAGAAAAAACAACAGTCATTTCTTGGTGGTAGTATGGGAAGTAGTAGAGAATACAGTGAAAAAACTGCTGAAGCTATGGATGAATTTATACGAAAATCTTTGGATGAACATTATAAAGAAGTAAAACAGCATCTTAAAGAATACCGTGAAGCTATAGAAAATATGGTAACACTTTTGTATGAAAAAGAAAATATCACTGGTGATGATGTTCGTGAGATTATTCAAAAGTTTGAAGAAGAAAATAATATTCCTACAAAACTTCAAAGCAATGAAGATGCAATAGAGCAAGAACTTAAAGAAGATGCTCAAATGAAAAATCAAGATAATTCTAACGAGAATCAATAAAGAGTTTTCCTTATGGGAAAACTTTTAATAGCAAAAAGATGAAAAAACAAAAATATTCCTTTACTTTTATTTTACCAAATATTCTTACTTCAGCTTCTATATTTACCGGTATTTTAAGTATTGTAAAAAGTATCCATGGTGATTTTATTGATGCTTCGTGGCTTATTTTTTTATCACTTATATTTGATGGTTTGGATGGCAGAGTAGCTAGACTCACTAACAGTTGTTCAAAGTTTGGATTAGAGTTTGATTCACTGGCTGATATTGTTGCTTTTGGAGTAGCTCCTGCTGTTTTGGTTTATATGTATGCCGGAGTTGATTTTGGGCGTTTTGGTATCGTTGTGATGGCATTATATGTTATTTTTGGAGCGATTCGCCTTGCACGGTTTAATGTTACAAGCAATATAAATGAACCATCTGTTTTTATAGGTGTTCCTATCCCTACTGCTGCAGTTTTTCTTGCTTTGTTTGTATTACTCTTTCAAAAATATAACCTTCAAAGTCTTAACAGTGTATTACTTATAATCTCTTTATTTGTTTCACTTTTAATGGTTAGTAATATCCGTTATCCCAGCTTTAAAAAAGTTGATCTTGATAAAAAAGATATGAGAAAACTTTTTATTGGGTTGGTGGGGATATTTTTATTTATATTTATATACCCTATTGAAGCGATTGTTGGTGTTTTTTCTTTGTATATACTCTATGGAGTTGTTAGGGCATTACTTAATTTTAAAAAGCGTTAATCTTCATTTGGGTGTTGATGTTTAAATGTTAGTTTGTCATTATTTATATTGAAATTAAAAAAGTATGAATGAAAATTGTTTGTTTTCATATGACCAAACTCTATAACCGCACCTTGTGGATTGTTTATCTCAAGATAAAGCAATCCAAGTGCATATCTTGTTTCTTTGTATTTACGATCTTTTAATTTTGAAAGTTCAAGAAGTGCAATGGCATTTGCATGATGATCCGCCCCGATGGCAGCAGTAGAAGCTAAAAAGAGTGTTTTTGCATCACGGATTTTTAGATTGTCAACGAGTGAATTATACAGTACATAGGATTCTTCAAATTCTTTATTGAAAAAGAGTGCAAGAGCTAAAGCTTGTTGAATATCTATAATATCTTTATCTATAGTAACATTTAACTTGTTTTGTAGTAATTTTACAAGTTTATAGATTTTTCCTGTTATAAGATGTTCTTGTATAAAAAGATAATGTGTAATAGATGCTCCATAATAAAGATCATTATAGTCAAAATGTTGTTTTTCAAGGTAGTTCATAACATTTTTTGCATATATAGGTCTTTCATCTTTATAAAATTTTGCATTCATATACATTATATGAGGAAGTATCTCATTTGGAAGTAACAGTACGAGTTTTTTTGCATTTTGAATAGCCTGTTGTTGTTTGTTAAGACGGAGTGCTATAAGATTTTTCATAGCAAGATAGATAGGGCGTGTTTTATAGTTGGTATCTAACCAGTCTACGGCATCAAGCCAGTCATTTTGTGCTATTTGAAGCAGTGTAGTGTAGAATTGAAGTTGTTCTTTGGATTTTTCCATATCTTCTGCTAAAGTATTTTTAAGTGTTGAGAGGAGTTTTTTATCTTCTTGGTGGATCAGTTTAGAACACATATAGGCATAGATTCCCGGAAGATAGTTTTTGGCATTAAGATGATATGACCATATAAAATGTTTAAAAGCATTGTGCATATCGCCAAGTTGTGCATAGGTAAGTGCTAGATCATAATGGAGTATAGAGTGTTTTGGTTGGATTTTAACTAATTTTTTAAGGATTGTATTTGCCTGACGAATTCTAAAATTGAGTGCAAGTTTTATAGCTTGAGCTATTCCTTTATTTACTGATGAAGTAGAAGCACTTTTTTGCAAGAATGTTTCAGCACTGTCTATACTGTCGATATAAGAAGTCGCATTTCCTTTTCGGATGTAGTTTATTGTCTGATTTGCATTAAATATTTTATACGGAGAGAAATAAAAGAGTTCTTGAAAGAGGATCCATTCATTTTTTTTAATATCTTTTCTATAAACTTCCTGAGCTTTTATAGGATTAAAAAGGGAGCGTTTTAGAAAAACATGAATTGGATATCCTTCAAAGACATTTTCTTTGTATTTTTTATTTGCATCTTTGAGATTTGTAGCAGCATTGTCTATGAGACCCATTTTGAGTTTTGTATAGATAAGTCCGGCAGTTGCTTTTTTAGGCATGTTGTTTTTAACTATTGCTGCTTCAAAATTTGTTTTTGCTAAAGTGAGATCACCTACTCGTGCATAAAGAAGAGCTCTACTAAAATAATTGTTATCATGGATCTCTTCTAAAGCTTCAATAGCAGGATAATCACTTTGAAAAAGTGCAGAAAGTTGAGCTTTTAGTTTCTTTGTTTGTTCTAAATATTCAGAAGATTTTGTTTTATCTATACTTGCAAGAGCTTCATAATAGTTTTGTGAATAAAATTTTATGAGTGAATAATAGTAGGCATAAAGAGGAGAATTGATTTCATCTGAAAGGTATGCTTTTGCCATATTAAGGTAATATGAAAAATCTTCTTTATTATTTAAGTACAATGAACACACAGCAGCATTAATAGCGCTGACACACCGTTTTTCACCATTTTGTATTGCAAGATTAAAACTTTGGAGGGCTTCTTTGTATTGTTTGTTCTTTAGTCTTGCCACACCTAAATTATATTGGGATATAGCCTCGCTGAATTGGGCTATGTATTCATAAATTTTTAAAGCTTGTTGTTTTTGTCCGTTTGTGTAAAGATAGTTTGCTTTGGCTATAAGATGCTCAAGTTTACTTGGTTTTATTTTAGGTTTGTTTGTTTGAAGTTTTTTTTCTATTGCAGTGGTAGAGACGGTAGGAACTTCTTTTTTCTTTTTGACTTTTATAACTATAACAACAGCAAGAATTGCCAAAAGAAGAATGAGTATACCAGCCAAGGCAGCAAAGATAAGTAGTTGTTTTTTCTCTTCACCGTCATTATTATTATCAATATTGTTTTGTTCTTCAACCTCTTCAACACTGGGTTGGGCGGCTGCTTCATCCTCTTGGATGATAACTATCTCTTCTTCTTGTTCTGCCATTATGTAAGATATACCTCATTTATACATATTTAAAGCAAAAATAATACCATATATTTGGTATAATTTCGCAAAATAATGAAGTGGATAAAAGATGATAGATTTAAAACTTTTACAAAAAGATTTCGATGAAGTAAAAAAAAGGTTAATACGAAAAGGTGTTGATGAAGTTCTTATAGAAGAACTTAGAGCAAAAAATGAAGAACTTAAAAAAGCAAAAGTTGAGTTTGAGTCTTTACAAGCTGCTCAAAATGCAATGAGTAAAGAGTTTGGTATCTATAAAAGAGAGGGAAAAGATATCTCTGAACTTAAAGCCAAAGTAGATGCGAACAAGATTAAAATTGCCGAAGCATTGGAAATTCAGAGGCAAAAACAAGAAGCACTGGAAACACTGGCGATGAGCATACCGAATTTTCCTGATGATGATGTGCCAGATGGAGCAGATGAAGAGGATAATGTAGAGATCAAAAGAGTTTTGGATATTCCAACTTTTGATTTTGAGCCAAAAGAGCATTGGGAACTTTCAGAACAAAATGGCTGGATTGATTTTGAACGGGGTGTGAAACTCGCAACGAGTCGTTTTAGTGTCTTGAAAAATGATGCGGCAAAACTTGAGAGAGCTTTGATAAACTATATGCTTGATTTTAATGCAAAAAGGGGTTTTGTTGAAGTAAGTGTGCCAGAGATTGTCAATGAAAAAGCACTGCTTGGAACAGGGCAACTTCCAAAGTTCAAAGATGATCTGTATAAGATAGATGGAGAAGATCTTTATCTGATCCCTACTGCTGAAGTTCCACTTACAAATCTTTTTCAAGATGAGATCTTAAAAGTTGAAGAATTACCTGTCAAAATGACAGCGCATACTGCATGTTTTAGAGAAGAAGCAGGAGCAGCCGGACGAGATACAAGAGGGATCATCAGACAGCATCAGTTTAGAAAGATAGAGTTGGTGAGTATTACAAAACAAGATCAGAGTGATACAGTATTTAATGAAATGGTCGAGTGTGCAAGTGATATGCTTACTTCACTTGGACTTCCTCACAGACTTGTAACACTTTGTACGGGAGATCTTGGATTTAGTGCAGCAAAAACGATCGACCTTGAAGTATGGCTACCGGGACAAAACCGTTATCGTGAGATCAGTTCAGTTTCAAATACACGAGATTTTCAAGCTCGTCGAGCAAAGATCCGTTATAAAGAGGGAAAGAAAAATATCTTAGCTCACACTCTCAATGGCTCAAGCCTCGCAGTTGGGCGAACGATTGTCGCTATAATGGAAAATTATCAAAAAGAAGATGGTTCTATAGAGATACCGGAAGTTTTAAAAACTTACATGTAAATAATTGTTTTTATGTTACAATCGTTTCCATGAAAAGTATGGATTCGATTGCAACAAGATTTTATATATTTATCATCCTTTTTGGCTTGTTTTTTATGGCTGTTGTTTCTTGGAGTATCTATAAAATCAGTTATGAAGAGATTAAATCAACTGTAGAATATAGATTGATTTCAGAGGGAAAATATCTTGTAGAACAGTTTTTAAAAGAAGTAGATAAAACATCTTCAAAACAAACTTATCAGATGTTTCTTGATAAATTAGCAAAAAAAGCACATGGATATGCTTTGATTTTCAATCAAAACAAGTCACTTGTCTTGGCTTCTTCTAATGTCGTTTCACAAAACTGGAAATATATTTATACTCATGCCCACAAAGTAAAAAAAGTACATCCTTATGCAAAAGATTTCCATTTTCAAAGTTTTTATTTATTGGATGATCCTGTATTTCATTCAAAAAGTGTTGGTGTTGTTTTTGAGATAAAAGGAAAATATAAACTGGCTATAGCCGTACCATCAAAACAGGCATTTGCTCCTGTGAGTAATATTATGAACCGTATTTTTATAGCAGTTGGTTTTGTTATCTTGGTTTTTTTGATTATTTCTTATTTTATTATTAATAAAGCAGTTATCTTTCCTTTAAAATCGATCTCAAGTCAATTACGGATTATGAATAGTGATATAGATAGTATTACAACAGTGAAGTGTGAGCAAAAAGGGGAGATAGGGGAGCTTGTAGAAGCTCTCAATACAAGAACAAAATTTGCAAAAGAGTTGTATAAAGAGATAGAATTCACTCAAAAAGAGATTATCTTTACTATGGGTGCTATAGCTGAGAGTAGAAGTAAGGAAACCGCAAACCATGTTAAAAGAGTAGCCTCATATTCTTATCTATTAGCAAAATATTATGGATTGTCTCAAAGAGAAGCACGAATGCTTCAAGAAGCAAGTCCGATGCATGATATAGGAAAAGTTGCTATTCCTGATGCTGTTTTGAAAAAACCGGGTAAATTGGATCAAGAAGAGTTTAAATTGATGCAAAGCCATACTGTTTTAGGGTATGAGATGCTAAAGTATTCTAAACGGGAACTATTGCAAACTGCCGCTATTGTGGCGTATGAACATCATGAAAAGTGGGATGGAAGTGGATATCCAAGAGGACTAAAAGCAGAAGAGATCCATATCTATGGGCGAATAACGGCAGTTGCAGATGTATTTGATGCTCTTGGTAGTGACAGAGTCTATAAAAAAGCATGGGAAGATGAAAAAATATTTAAACTTTTTCAAGAGGAAAAAGGGAAACACTTTGACCCAAAACTTATAGATGTTTTCTTTTTACATGTAGATGAGTTTTTAGCAGTTCGAGAAAAACTCAAAGATACTTTTTAGGCATGGATGATTCTGTCTTTTCCTTTTGCTTTTGCTTTATAAAGGGCTTGGTCTACCCGTTGGATAAGTGATATCTTTGTATCTTCTTTTGTAACAAGGGTTGTTCCTATACTTACACTGCAGTATCCTACATCATCAAAAGTATGAGAGCGAATTTTATCGATAATCTTTTCTGAGAGCATTTTGATTTTTTCTATGTTACATTCTGGGATTAAAATAAAGAACTCTTCACCACCCCATCTACATACCGATGCTAAGTCTTGTGTACAGGTTTGAAGGATAGAAGATATACTTTTAAGAATTTTATCACCACTTAGATGACCATAGGTGTCATTTATATTTTTAAAATTGTCTATATCTATGAGTAAAACACCAAAAGGGATCTCTCTTACTCTGTGTGTATCCATAGCAGTATTGAAAATCTCATCAAATCCCAATCGATTGTAAAGTTGTGTCAAAGGATCTCTTCTTGATGTTTTTTTGAGTTTTTTAAGGAGTTTTTTTGTGTATAGTTTTTGTAGGAAGGATTTTCTATTGTTGAGTTCTATAAAATATGAACCTATGGAACTAAGAAATATTACATAAGAAAAAAGGATAAAATAAAGAAGAAGTTGGTCCTTTTCAACCATAAAATCAAGCGAAAGTATAAGTATTGTAAAGCTTGTCAAAGCCAATAAAAGAGCTTTTGCAAAGTTAAGACCAAAAACAAAAAAAGTGCTTATAAGGATAAGGATATCTGCTGAGATATAAATGAGTTGAATCTCTTTAGATTGTATATGCTGTGTATAAAGAAGTAAAAATAGATCTATGCTGATAATAGCCAAAACTAAAAGAAAATTCAAAAACCGTTTAAAATTTTTAAGAAAAGTTGTTAAAAAAATAAAAAATAAAAAAGTTGATTCTATAATACGCAAAGGGATATTGGTAATAAAAAGATGATGATCCACATAATAATCAGCAAAAAAACCACCAACGAGCATTATTATACAAACAATCACCCCTATACGAAAATGAGTTAATCTTGAGTGATACATATAACTTTTATATTTTTTTTCTATTTCTTTGTCTGAAAAAGTTAGATTGTATCTGTTGATAAGTATATTTTGTTGTTTATCAAAATTTGTATAATTGATAGCCATTCCTTTAAAATAAATGGTTTATATTAGAAGTATATCAGGGAAATGTATAGATTTTTATTAAAAATTTCAGAAAAGATATAGTATAGTTTCAAAACTACACCTCCTCATCGCTTAACTGGATAAAGCAGTCCCCTCCTAAGGGATAGCTCGAGGTTCGAGTCCTCGTGGGGAGACCACTTCAGTGTTTCTTAAAGTCTCAAAAAGTCTCAAAATCCCCTGAAATACGAGCTTATTTATACTTCGTAAGTCTCATTTAATCTCATAAAATATATAATAATCTCAACATTTTAGGGGCAAGTTTAGGGGCAAGATAGCAAAATTAACCTTAAATGATAAAAATCTGCCCCTAAAAATCCAAGGAGATACGATGGCAAGGGCTGTTCAGCCATTAAGTAATACAAAGATCAATAGTGCTAAGCCAAAAGAGAAATCATATAAGTTATCTGATGGATATGGCTTATATCTCGAGGTTATGCCAAATGGTTCAAAATTATGGAGATTAAAATATAAGTTTGAAGGTAAAGAGAAACGGATAAGTTTAGGGGCATATCCTGATGTGACATTAAAACAATCAAGATCATTGCGTGAAAAGTATCGCCAACTTATTGCTGAGGGAATTGATCCTTCAGATAGTAAAAAACAGTCAAAGAAAAAGAAGATAACAGTAGATGAAATTGTGGATGAGCTTTTTGAACAAATTGCACCAGGTGTAACACAGCGATACCTCAAAAAGCTTCGAGGATATTACGAAAATCATGCAAAGCCATATATTGGAAAATTATCAGCTGAAAAAGTTACTTCTCGTCACATTATTGAGATTATGAATAGTATTGCACAAAAGGATTTATATGAAACTGCTAAAAAAACTTTTCAACTGTTAGAGCGTATTTTTAGATATGCGGTTACTAAGCAGTATATTATAAATAATGTTGTCACAGCACTTGATAAAGATATGCTTTTAAAGAAAAAACAAGTTCGACATCATCCAGCAATTATAAACGATAAAGAACTGAAAATTTTAATTGAAGCTATAGCTCAATATCAAGGTGAATTTACTACAAGAATAGCTTTAAAACTTTCTCTGTATTTGGCGTTAAGACCTAAAGAACTTCGATGTTTAGAGTGGTCATGGATAGACTGGAATGCAAATATTATTCGGATACCTAAAGAAAAAATGAAAATGAGAGAAGAACATCTTATACCAATATCAAACCAAGTGATACAACTTTTGAAAGAATTAGAAGAGATTACTGGCAAGGATCGTTTTTTGTTTCCTAATACGGTTTATAAAGGACGGTGTATGAGTGAAAATACTGTAAATGTTGCATTACGCCGTATGGGATTTGATCGTGAGGAAATGACTGCACATGGCTTTAGAACTACTTTCAGTACTATAGCACATGAAAAAAGTAATTTTAGCCATGAATCAATAGAAAAACAGTTGGCACATACCGTAGGTAGTACTGTTAGTCAAGCATATAATCGTTCAAATCTTCTTGATGAACGACGGCAACTTATGCAATGGTGGGCAGATTATCTTAAAAATCTTTAAAATGATATAGCATAATATTTTTTAAAGTCCCTTGCATGAAGCTTTAGAGAGTCTTCTTTTTATTGAATTTTGCAATAGTTAGTTCTGTTTCGACATCGATAATTTTGGTTTGAAGAGAATTGTTTTCAATTCTTATTTCACCGTTTTCCAGCTGTTTTGTTGTAAAATATAAATCTTCATATCCATCATCATAATCGATAAGTTGTTTTCGACATTTCCGATATATATCGATAGGAAATAGAAGGCTGTGAGACATACTCACCCGTTTTATATTTAGGTCTTCTAAGATAGCATTATTGACAAAGTTTTTGCAAAAATCATTTGTAATATGCTCCACAATAAATTCTGCAGTAAGAGTTTTGTCCATTTTAGAAGTATCTTGTATAAGTGCTTTAGTATCATGCTGAAGATGATTGGAAAGCTCTGTAATCGTTGAAACATGAAAAGCCTTATTGTCATACATGTCATGCCGTTTTTGTAGTTCGTTCATATCTTCAGTGGGTAAAAAGCTTATCCATACCCATGAACCTGTAGTATAGTTTCTGTATCGTTCAACATTCTCTTCATAACTTGCATAATTGTCTGCTTTTGTATCTACCGGCTTTGTCATATTTAATTTATTATAAATCTCTTGTTCTGAGATTAGCTTGTAGCGATTTACAATAGTTTCTTGATGTAAAGAACTCATTTGGATATAAATACGACCTAGACTTAAAATCTTGGTATATCTCTTCTTTATTTTTATCTTTTTGTTTTTGATCGCATAACGCAGATAAGAGATTATTTCAAATAATAAACATGATAATTCACTGTCTTGTGGATGATAAAATATCACATGTGCATGAAGATTGACTCCATTGAGAAGTTGTACTTCAATATTATATTTGTATTCGAGGTTTTTATTTTTCTTTTTAAACTTTCGTATAACAGAATCAATAAAATGATGCAGAGAGTCTTTTTGTATCAATAAATAGTCATCAGCTGACTTTTCATAACCCTTAAAATTGTTTTCAACTCTATTTTCAGTAGCATATGTCATAGTAACTCTTGTGTAGCCCCATTTTCTTTCTGCTATTAATTTTGAAATAGCAGATGAGCGATTAAGCATCTCTGCTCTTTGCATTATTTCCATGTGATCTGTAGCTTCAAGTGTAGTGAATCGTTTACCGTCTATTAAAATAGTCGAAGGAGTAAATTTCGTTGAGTACTCTTTACTTTCCTTATATTTTCTGGCATTAATTTTTTTCTTTGTTTTTGTGATTTGATATTTTTTGTAATCAAAATCTTTTTTCATTTTTTTATCCTTTCTAAATAGGTTTGGAACGACATATGTAAAATAATTATTTAATACAAGTCGGACAGAGGTTGCTTTAAAACAAAAAAAAACAGTTTTTGAGTCTGGATTTTCTGTTGTTATATGAAATAAAATGGGTGAAATTTTGGGTGTAAAATCCCTGTCAGCCATTTTTTCAGACTTAAGGTTTGTTTAATATTAATAAATGTTGATTATTTTTTCTCTACAGGAGTGCAATCAGATAATTTGTATCTGATTTTCAATGAAGGGTTACTTCATCTTGCTCCACTGATACTAAAATAAATACAACTGATAAGTCAAAGAACAAATAATTTGAAACATGAAAAAATGTTTCATTGAGTGACTTTTATGAAAAATCCAAAAACTATATATATGAGATTTGATAAAAGAAGGTATAATAAAATGCTAGGTTTATTATAATCTTTCATCAAGGGTATATAGTTCATTTTTCTTGTTGGATGAATTCTATAAGTTCACTGTATTCCCATACAGTAGTTCTGCTGGAAATTTTTTTTGGCTTTGGAAGCCGACCTTCTCTCGTATGACGCCAAACTGATGATATGCCTATATTAAGTAGTTTAGCTACTTCTTTTGCTCGAAGATATTGAGTTTGCATTTCTTCTCCTAATTTTAAAATGTCATGAAACATATTGATAGTTTCAACTATACAATTATAGTTTTAATTTTGCCTATAAAATCCTACTTTTTAATGTTTAAAAATAGAAGATAATTAGGTGAAAGGTTTATATAATGATGTTTAAGATATTTTTGGAGTTGTATTGAGTGTCCCAAATTGAAAGAATTTTAGGTATTTATTTATTTTCCTATAAGGTATATGTCCTATCAATATATGGATGTTAATAGAGATTTGTTCTGATATTTTTCCAGCTGTTGTACTTAAAACTTTTATCAATATATCCTTTTCTATCTCTGGGTATTTTTCTGAAAACTGTTTCAACAATTCTGATTTCTGCATTTTGTTCATTTTCACTCTATTAATAAATTTTTTACTACCTTCACTTTTCATCTTTTTGACCATTTCTGATTTCATTAAATGTTTGTATTGATACTGTCTGTAGGTACTGTATAGCACAAGGTATAATGGCATATACATGCCATCATAAATTTTATTTTCTTCAATTACAGATAAATTATCATTGAAAAAATCTTTTATAAAATCTTCTTCTATAAGTCCTTTAAATTCTAACGAATAAGAAGTTGAATTTGTAATTGAAAATAGAAATTTTTTTATTGTTGTGTCTAAGATTTCCTTTGAAAGAGTTGATTTTTTTTGATTTGCTTGTTGCTCTATATATTTCTTAAGACAAAAAAAAGGTTGAAATGTAGTGTCTTTTTCCATATCTTGAAATATATCTCTTATAATATTCTCTACTATTACTACTAAAAGAAAATTACAACTATCTGATAAAAATGGATCTAAATCTTGTTTTCCTTCTTGAAATTTAGATTTTTGAATTTTTATTGAGTCTGACTGAAAATCATCATCTGAAACAAATATAACATCGTTAATTTGTGAAAATGATTTATCTTTTCTCCTTAAATCAGTAAGTAGCTTTTCATGAAGATATTTATCCTTTTTTGATAGAAAGTCTTTAGAAACAAATATAAATAATATTTTATCTTCTGCATGATAGTAATATGTAGAATTGCTATGAAATAATCCGAAATTAGCAATTGTATTATATAAGATAGTTTTATTAAAGAAAAGGTCTTTGGCAGATTGTATATCGATAAGAGTTGTGCTTAAGATGTAAAATCCTTTTTTTAATACTATTATATTTTAAGAAGTCTTAATAAGTCTTTTATTTAATTCAAAGTAGAATGTGTACAATATATAAACTAGATGATGTAAGGAAGGTTACAAAGATGAAGGGCTACAAGCCACCTTATACTATAACATCAAAGATACTTGCACTTGTTGCCGATATCAGTGAGCATCTAACAGAGTTAAAATTGAGTGCATCACAAACACTTCCTATGCTTCGTAAAAAAAACCGTATTAAAACTTTAGCAGGAACACTTGAGATAGAAGGCAACACTCTTGGAGAGGAGAAGATAACGGCACTTATAGAAGGCAAAAGAGTGCTTGGGACTATCCCAGAGATTGCCGAAGTACAAGGTGCCATCAAAGCTTATAAAGAGCTTGAGAATTATCGCTATGATAAGCTTGATGATTTATTATATGCTCATAAACTGCTTATGGGAGAGATACTTATAAATGCCGGAACTTTTAGAAGTGCTAATGTGCGAGTAGGGGATCATATAGCTCCTCAAGCTCATTTGATTCCAGAACTAATGCAAAAGCTTTTTTCTTGGCTTAAAAACAGTGATGAACATTTGCTACTTAAATCATGTATATTTCACTATGAGTTTGAGTTTATCCACCCTTTTAGTGATGGAAATGGTCGTGTAGGAAGACTTTGGCAAAGTGTAATGCTCCACACTTATAACCCTTTGTTTTCTGCTTTACCTGTTGAGAGTATAGTAAGAGATCATCAAGAAGCATATTATAAAGCGATAGAAGATGCTACAAATATGGCTGAGAGTACACCGTTTATAGAGTTTATGCTTGAGATGATTTTAAAATCACTTATCAAAGTCGGTAATGAAGTCGGAAATAAGGTCGGTAATCTTACACAAAATCAACAACAGATCATTGCTTTGATAAAAGAAGATCCAAAGATCAGTGCAAAAAAACTTTCTGAAAAAGTTGGTATTTCAACAAGAAAGATAGAAGAGAATATAGCAAAACTTAAAAAGCTTGGGATTTTAGTTCGTGTTGGTGGGACACGAGGGTATTGGGAGATAGCAATTAGTTAAAAGAAGTATAACAAGATTTATAGCTTTGTAAAATACTATCGATCTATCGTGATTTTTTGGATATATTTCAAGAAAAAGGTTTTTTTTAAACAGGTTTTGAAAGCGGAATTATACCATATTTTCTAAGATCTGGTTTTTTTAATCTGTACGCTTGTCAAACAAATCGGATTTATAGCATATACGAAATAATAATTCGTCCAAATATGGTAAAATTGTACAAATAAGTAGATTATGCTTTTTAAACTAAAAAATTTCAATAAACAGGAAACCAGATGAGTAGAATCAGTGAAGAACAACAAAAAAAAGCTCAAGAGATTCGTGATAAACTCGCTGATGATTTTGATGAAGAAGAAGCAGAGAGTTTTGCCAAAAAAAATGAAGATAAAAAATGGTATGATGATTTTATACTCTTGCTTCAAATGCTCAAAGATCCTGAATTTGAACTCTCTAATAAAAGCAAACTGCTTATAGCAGGTACACTGGCGTATGTGATCCTTCCTATAGATGTTATCCCTGATTTTATGCCGATTGTCGGATGGTTGGATGATGTATTTATACTTGGTTATACGATCAACTCCCTCAGTGATGATATAGCACGATATAAAGCAAAGAAAAACAGATGAAGCTCTCATCTCCTCTCAAAGTAAAAAAAGATCAAAAGCGTTTAGAACATATATATACGATGTTTATGAAAGGAGCTTACCTTACTGTAAGAGAATTGGCTGAAGAAGAAGATGTTTCTCTAAGAACTATCCAAAATGACATTAAACCGTTTATCGACAATGGTATCTTAAAAAAAGATGGCAGAACGTATTATATCCCCAAAGAATTTAGAGTTGAAGAGCTACTCAAAGAAGCA
>Ga0256828_1000101_pt1 | contig 55335 bp, 58 predicted proteins | sample CV88metaG_FD_185993 | JGI IMG/M metagenome (GOLD analysis project Ga0256828, IMG submission 185993) | Hydrothermal vent microbial communities from East Pacific Rise, Pacific Ocean - CV88 | ecosystem: Environmental > Aquatic > Marine > Hydrothermal vents | place: Pacific Ocean: East Pacific Rise...
CCTCCTCTTAGAGAGCCTACCCTCTTGGTGGTTTAAAGAGCCAAAGTGGCAACTCCAGAGAGCTGAAGTAGTAGAGAGAATGAAACTTCTTTTGGGGTAACACCCAAATGTATATCTCTAAGAATCACTGTTATCTATTTTTTCAAAAAGTAGCTATAAGAAGTGCTTCTAATAAAGCAAAAAGATATGAATCGTATGGGTAATAGTAAAAAATGACTGGGTAGGTAAGCCACAACAGAGTGGCTTAGAAGAGGGGTAAGGGTAGATGACTATAAGTCACCTACTAATCCTTTAATACGCTCAGGTTGTTTCTTCCCTTCAATGATGAAACGAAGTGCGTTGAGTCTAATGAACCCTTCTGCATCTTTTTGGTTATAGACATCATCAGCTTCAAAGGTTGAATGCTCTTCTGAGTAGAGTGTAGCATTGGATTTTCTTCCAACAACAATGACATTACCTTTATAGAGTTTTAACTTCACTTCTCCATTGACTTGCTCTTGTGTTGCATCAATAGAGGCTTGAAGCATACGACGCTCTGGTGACCACCATAGACCATTGTAGATAAGTTTTGCATATTTTGGCATTAACTCATCTTTCATATGTGCCTCTTCTCTATCTAGGGTAATAGACTCAATTGCACGGTGTGCTTTAAGCATAATCGTTCCACCTGGTGTCTCATAACACCCACGTGCTTTCATTCCAACCATACGGTTTTCAACAATATCAATACGCCCAATTCCATGTTTGTTTCCATACTCATTCAGACGCTTTAAGAGTGTTGCAGGTGTCATCTTCTCACCATTAATGGCTACTGGGTCACCCTTCTCATAAGAGAGTGTAATATACTCTGCTTCATCTGGTGCATTTTCAGGGCTTACAGACCATAACCACATACTCTCTTCAGGCTCATTAAATGGATTTTCTAACCACTCACCCTCATAAGAGATATGTAGTAAGTTTGCATCCATTGAGTAAGGTTTTGCTTGTCCTTTTCCATCAATATTAATACCATGTTGCTCTGCATAGGCTAAGAGTTTTGTACGAGAGTTTAAGTCCCACTCTCTCCATGGAGCAATCACAGCAATGTCTGGGTCAAGTGCAAGGTATCCTAGCTCAAAACGTACTTGGTCATTTCCTTTTCCTGTTGCTCCGTGACTGACGGCATCGGCACCTGTTTGGTGTGCAATTTCAATCTGTTTTTTAGAGATGAGTGGACGTGCAATAGAAGTTCCTAAAAGGTACTCTCCCTCATAGATAGCATTGGCTCTAAACATAGGGAAGACAAAATCTTTTACAAACTCTTCACGTAAATCTAAAATAAAGATATTCTCCTCTTTAATGCCCATATCTAACGCTTTTTGACGTGCTGGTTCTACCTCTTCACCTTGACCGAGGTCGGCTGTAAAGGTAACCACTTCACAGTTGTACTCATCTTGTAGCCATTTTAAAATAATACTGGTGTCTAATCCACCAGAGTAAGCAAGAACTGCTTTTTTAATTGTTCGTTTTGCCATTGTTGTTTCCCTTATAGTAATAATCTCAATTATTTTATCGTAATTTTGGTTAAGTGGTCTTTGAAGCCCTAGCCAATCGCTAAGTTACGCATAAAGTTTTCAGCAATCATCTCACTTCTTTCTTTGAAAATCTGTGCAATCTCTGGTGTATAACAACTATCTAATGTCTCTGCAAAGAGTCTAAGCCATACTTGAAATGTTTCACGCTTGAGTTCACCCAGTTGGGTATGTGGTGCAAAAGGATTTCCAGAGTAACTCCCCTCACCTAAAGCAATAGAAGACCAAAAAGAGACCAGTAGTGCTAAATGCTCTTTCCAAATAGGACTTTGTATATCATCACCCAATTTTGCAATAAAAAAAGGGGCGACCGTTTCATCTTGAAGCACTTTGATATAGAAACGATAGACCATCGTCTCAATACTCTCTTTGGTTAGTGTGGTGTGTTGCATAACATCTCCTTGAAATAAGAGATGTTATAGCATAATAAAGATTAATCTACTTCTGGTTTTGGTGTTGAAGCAGTAACAGCTGGAAGCTTAGGATAGGTAATGGTTGGGATCTCACCCTCTAAAGCCTGAAGGAATGTCACAATTGATTGTGTCTCTTTGTTGGTTAAGGTTACACCCAATTGTGTTTCACCCATAATCTTCACAGCTTCTGAAAGGCTCCAAACTGCACCATTATGGAAGTAAGGTGCTGTGTGTGTAATGTTACGAAGTGTTGGTGTTTTTACCATACCACCTTTTGCACCTTTAAAGTCACCTACATTGGCATATTTATACTCAGCAACCAATGGGAATTTTTGCATACTTCCACCCATACCTACACCTGTGTGACACGCTGTACACCCTTTAGCAATAAAGGTTTTAAGTCCCTCTTTCTCTGCTGGGTTTAATGCATCTTTTTTCCCTTCTAAGAAGTGGTCAAAACGTGAAGGAGTCACCAATGTTCTCTCAAATGCACCAATGGCATCAGCAATCTTTTTAAAGCTAATGTTCTCATCACCAAACGCTTTTTTAAACGCTTCACTGTATCCAGCCATAGAAGCAATACGCTCTACTGCCATCTTTTTACTAATAGCCATCTCTGGTGCAGCTTGCATTGGTCCTTGTGCTTGGTCTTCTAGGTCTGGTGAACGTCCATCCCAAAATTGTCTATCCATAAAGACTGCATTATAAACAGTAGGAGAGTTTAAGTGGTGAGGGTTTGCTGTCCATTTATGTCCAATAGCAGCACTCACACCATCTACACCACCTGTTGCAAGGTTGTGACATGTATTACAAGAGATAAGGTTACTCTTTGAGAGTCTTGGTTCAAAAAAGAGTTTCTTTCCTAATGCTACTTTCTCTTGGGTCACAGGGTTTTTAGGGTTGTCAATCAACTTTTTTAAGGCTGTTGGGTTACTTGGAATGGCTTCTAATCCTGCTTTTTTTGCTTCATCTACAAGTGAAGCTGATGCAAAACTACTTAATGTAATGAACGTTGTCAAAAGTGTTATCTTTTTCATCGCTTTATCCTTCTGTTTTAAATTGTTAAAAGTATTTTACAGGATTTTTCCTTAAATAATAATTTTTATCGTTTAAAAGCATAGTGACTCCCTCTTCTATTTTAAATAGAGATAAAATGAAAAGGGAAAAAAGAAAAAAAGAGCTTACTGTTGCTTCTCTTTTTGGCTAAAGAGCAATCCAACAACAATAAACATAGGAAGAGAGAGAAAGAGAATATAACTGACTATCTCAAAAAGATGATTATCATTCAGATAGAAAAATCCTACAATCAACACCCCATACGCACCTAAACGCTTCAAGGCTAAAGCTGTCTTTGTATCACGCAGTGTCTCTTTAAAGGTACGCTTTTGTGCCTTTAGACGACGCTTCTCCTCTTTTATCGCTTCAGCCATATTCTCCTCTGAAGCCTCCTCTTTGGGTTCAGAGTAGAGGTCATAGGGGTCTTCTAATGTATCAATCACATCTTTAGAGTCATCATACGTCACTAACCCCTCATCTGCCCTACGCTCCACCATACGACGGTAACTTGACATAGAGGCAAAGAGAATAAGGGTACTACTCCAATAGCCTATTTGACTACTCCAGAGTATCTCCTTAGAGCCAAAGAGAAAAAGTAGTACAAACAGAGCCACATCTACAAGAAGCAGTACTTTTAACAAAGCACGTGTATGCTCACTCATCACTATCCTTAGCTAACCCTGCTTTATATTGATAGCGTGGGTCATTGGCTAACTCATCAAGAGATGCTTTCTGTTTGAGGTAAGCTTTATAGACATTGTTAATGGCTGCTGCAACACCAATAAAGACACCAATCCAGAGTGTCCACCCCTCTGAGGTAACTTTTTGCAACCCTAAACCAATGCCTACCCCAATTAAAATAGCCACAACCATAGAGATACCAAGGCTTAAGCCATCAGCAGCATTGACAACCTTTTTGAGTTTCGGTTCTTCTTCTCTCATCATCACTACCTTTACGCTTTTATCTCAGCGAGTGTTTCAACAGCTGAGGCGATGGCTTTGTCTATCATCTCATCGGTTGTCTCAGTAGAGATAAACCCTGTCTCATACGAAGAACACGCCAAGTAGATACCTCTATCTAACATCCCCTTATGAAACTTTGCAAAGAGAGCTGTGTCATTCTCACACGCATCTGCAAAATTTTTAACAGGCTTATCGGAGAAGAAAAATCCAAACATACTCCCTCTTACCTCTGTTACCATAGCAATACCCACAGCTTCAGAGGCTTTTTGAAAACCATCAACAAGACGTTGTGCTTTTGCTTCAAAAGTAGCATAGAGTTCAGGTTGGGCTTTTAACATCTTTAAACTTGTAAGTCCAGCTGACATCGCTACGGGGTTACCACTGAGTGTTCCTGCTTGATAGACAGGACCTTCTGGAGAGAGGTATGCCATAATCTCACCACGCGCACCAAATGCACCTACTGGCATACCTGCACCAATGACTTTTCCAAGTGTCACCATATCGGGCTTGACAGCACTTAAACCTTGCGCACCTGTTAAAGAGGCTCTAAATCCACTCATAACCTCATCAAAAATAAGGAGTGCTTCATACTTATCACATAACGCTCTTAACCCCTCTAAGAAGCTCTCATCAGCAGGAACCAATCCCATATTTCCAGCAATAGGTTCAATAATTACACACGCAATCTCACCCTTTGCCTCTTCAAAACACTGCTCCACAGAGGCTAAATCATTGTAGGTAGCTAAGAGTGTATGCTTGGTTAAGTCTGCTGGTACTCCAGGGCTAGAGGGTGTACCAAATGTTGCCAAACCAGAACCTGCCTCAACTAAGAGAGAGTCTGAGTGACCATGATAACACCCTGTAAATTTAATAATATTCTCACGCCCCGTAAAACCTCTTGCTAAACGAATAGCAGACATCACAGCTTCTGTTCCAGAACTCACAAAACGTACTTTGTCTATGCTCTCAAACATCTCAACAATCTCTTCAGCCAATGCTGTCTCAACCGTTGTTGGCGCACCAAAACTCAAACCACGCTTCACGGCTTCCATAACAGAGGCTTCAATCTTACTGTTACAGTGTCCAAAAATGAGGGGTCCCCAACTCTGTACAAAATCGACATAACGGTTTCCATCAATATCAATCAACTCTCCACCCTCTCCTCTCTCAATAAAAGGAGGCGTTCCCTCTACACCTGAAAAGGCTCTTACTGGTGAGTCAACACCTCCAGGGATTACACGATATGCTTCATTAAATGCTTCAATACTTTTTGTATATGCCATACTTCTTTCCTCTATAATGATAATAAGCGATTATACACTATACCCACTAAGGAGAGGTTTATTGAACCTCTTGAAGCAGTTGTGGGAGTATGGCGTGTGTACCTTGAATGAGTAGAGGATACTTCTTCGCATCTAACCAACGAATAAGGCTTTTTATCTCAGAGGGTTGCATCACCGTACACCCTGCTGTGGGTCTGTTTTTAATATGAAGGAAAATACACGACCCCCTCCCCTTGATTGCCTCTTGTGTGCCAAAATGGTTATGGTCAACCACCACCCCATACTCATAGTAGTTTTTCTTAAAACGCATCAACTCTCTACTCTTATAATCTCGTTTTATCTCTTTGGCATTGACAATATTGTTATAGAACCTAGAGCTAGTATCATCAACACAGTGGTTGTAGCGATGGTAGATTGTATAGGGGTAATCTGTCTGAAAAGGAGCATAACCAAAGGCGTGTTTCAAAGCAAAAATACCTGCTGGTGCTTTACCATCTCCCTCTTTTTTAAGAGGGGTTGCCCCTTTGGGTAGGGTGTGTTTACCTATTCCCCAACCCAATCCATTTCGCCCCACAAAAACAGCCATCGCTCTACCCACTTTTTCCCATCTCTTATGATGATACTCATAGCGTTGTAACCACCCCTTCGATGCACTCCACGAAGAGGTTTCAACCACCACTAACTGTTGGCTCTTCTTTAAAGGTATCTCTTTTGCAACAAGCATACTCTGAAAAAAGAGTACCCCTCCTACTATCAATATGATGCTTTGTATGAAGCTCTTTTTTGATTGTGCCATTTTTTACCACTCCTTCAGATAACACTTCACCCATTATAACCAAAAGCACCCTTAACCAACATAGGCTAACGTCAGTGCAAATGCCACCTTAACCCCATGTGCGTTGAGTGTCGCTTCTGCCTCTTTGAGTGTCATACCCGTTGTGACAACATCATCAACTAAAATTACCTCAATCCCTCTTTTACCTTTATACTCAAATGCTCTAGGATTTGCCTCTCTAAATGCACGAGAGTGTCCAGAGTAGTGTAGTGCGTTTTGTGCCAGTAGTTTTCCATGTAAGGGGCGTATTTTAGGGGTCTGCATTGCGTGTGTTAAACAAGCAATATGCGAATAGCCCTCCTCTACACGCTCATCAATCCCTAGTAAAGAGAGCCTCTCTTCAGACTCAGCAAACGCCTCCATAAAAGGGTAGAGAACCTTTTTTCCCAAAAGGGTAAACATACGGTGTCCTTGGGGGTGGTGTTTGGTATGAAGCAGTGGGGCAATCTCATCATAGGAGAAAAAACTGATAATATCCAATCCACCCATAGACTGTGTATGCATAGAGGGGTTCAGTAGTGAAGCTTGACAGCTCTGACATAAAATCTCCCAAGACCAAGCGTGACAAGCATAACAACGCACAAAAGACTACTTCTGAAAAAGGTCGTGTTTTACCTGTAAAAATCCCTCTTTTACATCACTTGGCTCAACCGATTGGGGGAGGTCAATATAGTAACTATACAAGAGGCTAAACCCTCTGTGTAACTCCATCTTCAAATAGCTATGAGGAAAGTGTCCTAGTGCTGAAGCTGAAGCATTCTTTTGAGAGTTACAGACAATCCCCTCTTTAAAAGAGACCTCTAAACGGTCGTGACACGTTGGCTCAAAGGTATAGAGACTTTGAAGTGTCTGTAAGATAAGAGGGTTCTCTTGAGGGAGTTGTAGTGCTAAACACGTCACGGGCTTCTCTTTGAGGCTCTTTTGATGATACCAATGAATCAAAGGTTTTTGCTCTTGACACCCCAAAAGAGAGAAGATACCCAGTAGTGTAAGATACTTTAGCATACTATTTTACCGTTGGTTTTCCTGCTTTTATCCAACCATTCTCAATACCACCTTTTAACTCATAAACGTGTGTAAAGCCCATCTGCTCTAACCCTTTTCCTAATGTTTTTGAACGGTTTGCGTGTGCACAATAGATAATAAAAGGGTCTTTTTTATCTTTTACAATGTGTCCTAATTCAAAAAACCAATTTGCCACATCTGCATCACCTTTAGGTGTAAAGAACATCATCTTCTTTGCCCCCTTAATCACACCGGTATGTTGCCACTCAGATGGGGTACGAATATCAATCACAGGCACACCTTTTGCTTGTAATTTTTCAAACTCTGGGACATTAATTGTTTCAAATTGTGCAAAGAGTGTACTACTTAAAAGTGCCACACTCAACCATACTTTTTTCATTACTTCTCCTTTAGGATAAAATAGATATCAAAGTGTAGCAAAGAAAGATTAACCTTAGACATCCAAGTAACATCTATATTTTGCTAAAATAAGGGCTATTTTACCTACTTTAAAGTGAGCCTATGCGATTAAAATCTATCTTTACTAACAGTTTTGGCATTCTCTTCTCTCGTATTACGGGGCTAGGACGAGATGTACTTATGGCATCTACACTTGGGGCATCTATCTGGTCAGATATGTTTTTTGTTGCCTTTAAACTCCCTAACTTCTTTCGGCGTATCTTTGCTGAGGGGGCATTTACACAAGCTTTTCTCCCCTCTTTTGTTGCAAGTCGCCATAAAGGGGTCTTTAGTGTTCATATCTTTTTACGTTTTTTAACCTTTCTACTGCTACTCTCTACCTTCGTAAGCCTCTTTCCTGAACCCATTACCAAACTCTTAGCGTGGGGGTGGAGTGAGCAGACCATTGAAGCTACTAGCCCATTGACTGCCATTAACTTTTGGTATTTAGACCTCATCTTTATGGTGACATTCATTGCCACACTCTTACAATATAAAGGGCATTTTGCCACCACAGCCATGGCAACAGCACTGCTGAACCTCTCTATGATTACCACCCTACTTCTTAGCCAAGAAGCATCTCCTAAAATGGTTGCTTATCTCTTAAGTTTTGGTGTACTCATTGGAGGGGTGTTACAACTGCTTGTTCACCTTGTAGCACTCTATAAACTCCATCTCCATCGCCTCCTCATAGGTGGCTGGAAATACCGAAGAAGAAAAGAGATTACCCAAGAGAGCCAACACTTTCAATCACTCTTTCTTCCAAGTATCTTAGGGAATGCCACCCCTCAAATCTCAGCCTTTGTTGATACCCTTTTAGCCACCTTTTTAATGAGTGGGTCTGTCTCTTACCTCTTCTATGCTAACCGTATTTTTCAACTCCCCCTTGCCATTATTGCCATTGCCACAGCCACGGTACTCTTTCCTACCATCTCTAAAGCCATCAAACATAAACAAGAGGCAAAAGCCTACCAAGCCTTAGACCGTGCATTTTGGCTGTTAAGTAGCCTCTTAAGCCTTGCTACCATAGGGGGGTTCTTCTTAGCAGAGCCTATTGTCTGGCTTCTCTTTGAGCGTCAAAACTTTACACAAGCCAATACCCTCCAGACCGTCTCAGTCTTACAAATGTACCTCTTAGGGCTACTCCCCTTTGGCTTAGCAAAACTCTTCTCTCTCTTTTTATATGCTTCACACAAACACCTCAAAGCAGCCAAAATTTCACTCTACTCTTTAGGAGCTTCTTTAAGTTTATCTCTTCTTCTCATGCACCCTATGGGTGCGTCTGGTTTAGCATTGGCAGGGAGTTTAGGGGGGTGGGTGTTACTCTTTTTTACCATTAAAGAGGTAGGATTTTCACACTTAAAACGTATGATGGCTAACAAAAAAGGGTACTACCTCCTCCTCTTTATTGTCGTAGGTTCACTCTTTTTCTACTGGTTTAATCTTCTTCTTTTGAGCTATATTCGTTAACCTCGACTCGCAATAGAGTCCCCTAAGAAAAGTTCTGTTCGCATAAAGTAAGGGTCATCAATAAACGCTTCACCTCTTCTTTTCTCATACGCCTCTTGAGCCTCTTGTGCAGAAGAGGTATAGGCTTTTTTACGTGTAGAGATACTCCCTACAATCTCATCATTCTCATCAAGTTTTGCTTGAACATACATTAAAACCCAATAGTATCGTCCATCTCTTGATAACTCTTTTACATACCCTCTCCATATCTTCTTTTGAGAGACAATCTTCTCCATTGCTTTAAAGAGTCCCTCAGGCATATCAGGATGACGTGTAATACTCTCGTGCATACCAATTAACTCCTCTTTAGTGTACCCTGAAACATTACAAAAACGACGATTGGCATAGGTAATAATCCCTTGGTTATCGCTCTCTGTAATGAGAAGGGCATTGTCAAAAATCTCCACCTCTTCATCAAGTAACTTGTTTAAAACAATCCTCTTTTTGGTTATTTTATTGACACAAACCCTATAAAAAAGTTCACTCATCGACACGCTCCTTCAAGAAAAAAATTTCTTTATTCTATCCTCTTTGAGCCTAAAGTTTCACCATAACATCCCCTTTGCTTCAATAATCCTAACCAAACTTTCGTTATAATGTTATCATTTCAATAAGGTAAAAATATGCAACTCTACGACAGTGTCAAAAAAACAAAACTCCCCTTTGAGCCAATGGTTCCAAAGAGAGCTTCTATCTATGTCTGTGGACCTACGGTCTATGATGATGCCCACTTAGGACATGCACGCAGTGCCTTAGCCTTTGACCAACTCTTTCGTACCCTTACCCACTTAGGTTATGAAGTGACAATGGGGAAGAACTTTACAGATATTGATGACAAAATCATTCAAAAGGTTAAAGAGAGTGGAAAGAGTATGCAAGAGATTACCTCTTTTTACATTGAGCGTTACCTCCAAGAGATGCAAGCCTTAGGGGTGATACCTGCTACAATTGAACCTCGTGCAACAGAGTCACTTGATGCTATTGAGTCGATGATTCAAACCCTTATCGATAAAGATATTGCTTATGTTATCTCCTCAGGTGATGTCTACTTTGATACCTCTAAAGATAGTCACTATGGCTCTATCTCTCACCGTGTAGCAACACAAGAGGAGAGTCAAAGCCGTGTTGAACATACACAAGAGAAACGAAACCCTAAAGATTTTGCACTCTGGAAAGCGTGTAAATCAGAGGAAGATATCTGCTTTGAGACTGCCTTCTCTAAAGGGCGTCCAGGGTGGCACATTGAGTGTTCAGCGATGATTGCAAAACACTTTCATAGTGAAGGAGCGTATCAGATAGATATTCACGGAGGGGGTGCAGACCTTCTCTTTCCTCACCACGAAAATGAAGCAGCACAGAGCCGTTGTAGCACAGGAAAAGAGTTAGCAAAATATTGGCTACACAATGGGTTTGTTCAGATTGATGGAGAGAAGATGAGTAAATCTTTAGGCAATAGCTTCTTCTTAAAAGATGCCCTTGCCCTTTATGATGGAGAGGTTCTACGCTACTACCTCAACTCTGTTCACTACCGTAATGACTTTAACTTCTCAGAGGAGTCACTGCTTCTTGCCAAAAAACGACTTGATAGACTCTACCGTCTTAAAAAACGTATCACCCCTACAACCCCATCAAAGCCAAACCCTCACTTTCAAAAAGCCCTCCTTGATGCTATGTGTGATGATTTGAATATCTCCATTGCACTCTCTTTGATTGATGAGATGATTGCCTCAACCAATGAAGCGTTTGATGCAACACCCAAAAATAAAGCCCTCAAAAAAGAGACCCTTGCGAATATTGAATTCATTCATAGCCTCTTAGGATTTGGAGGAAAAGAGCCCTTTAGCTACTTCCAAATTGGTGTCAGCCAAGAGGAGAAAGAGGAGATTGAAGCACTCATTGCCAAACGTCAACGTGCCAAAGAGGTTAAAGATTTTGAAACCTCCGATGCCATTCGTGACACACTCCAAGAAAAAGGGGTACTCATTATGGATACACCTGAGGGTACACGTTGGGAAAAAGAGGTATGAGAAACCTTCTTAAACACTACTTTCCCTACCTCATAGGCTATAAGAAACAGTTTCTCTTTGCACTCATTGGAATGGTCTCTGTTGCCATTGGAACAGCAGGAACAGCACAGCTGATTAAGCCTATCTTAGATGATGTCTTTATTCAAAAAGATGCTCAGATGTTAGCCATGATGCCCTTTTTACTCATTGTTGTCTCTCTGCTTAAGGGTGTGGGTGGGTATATTCAAACTTACTACACCTCCTATATTGGGCAAGATGTGGTACGAAAACTGCGTGATAGACTCGTTTCACACCTGACCTACTTAGATATGGACTTTTTTCATACCACACACTCAGGAGAGATTCTCTCACGTGTGACGAATGATATTAGTCGGATTCAAACCGTTGTATCCAATATTATCCCCTCTCTCATTCGTGAATCACTCACCATTTTAGCGTTGACTGCGTATGTACTCTATGAGAGTCCCAAACTCTCTTTATACTTCTTAGTCATTATGCCCCTAGCCCTCTTTCCTCTTACCCGTTTAGCCAAAAAGATGCGAAAGTACTCTAAACTCTCCCAAGAGAGTACAGCAGATATGACCTCACGTCTTGGGGAGATTCTCTCTAATATTGAAGTCATTAAAGCTGACTCAAGCCAACCCTATGAACACAAACGCTTCTCCTTAGAGAATCAAAAAGTCTTTGGGTATATTATGAAACAAATTCGTACCAATGCACTCATCTCTCCTCTTATGGAGATTTTAGGAGGGGTTGCCATTGGGATTGTTATCTATATTGGTGGAACAGAAGTGATAGAGGGGCGTATGAGTGTGGGGAGTTTCTTCTCTTTCTCCACAGCACTCTTTATGCTCTACACCCCCATTAAAAGACTCTCTACCCTCTACAATAAAGCACAAGATGCTATCAGTGCCAATTTACGTATGCAAGAGCTTCTTGCAAAACAGCCCTCTATTACCTCTGGAGAGGTGACACTACAAGAGCCTATCTCCTCTGTGGAATTTGAAAATATTTCTTTACGTTATGGAGAGAAAGAGGCACTCAAAAATATCTCCTTATCTGTGAAAAAAGGAGAGAGTATTGCCCTTGTGGGTGATAGTGGTGCAGGAAAAAGCTCACTAGTCAATCTCTTGGTACGCTTCTATGACCCAACAGAGGGAAGCATTCTCATTAACCAACAGCCCAACCATCACTTTACCCTCCCCTCTCTTCATCAAAAAGTCGCCTACGTTACACAACGCATCTATCTCTTCAATGATACCATTGCCTCTAACGTAGCCTATGGTGAGGAGATTGATGAAGCACGTGTCATTGAAGCACTCTCAAAAGCCTACGCATTAGAGTTTGTCGAGGCACTACCACAAGGTATCTATACACCTCTTTTAGAGAGTGGTAACAACCTCTCAGGAGGACAAAGACAACGTATTGCCCTTGCACGCGCACTCTATAAAGAGCCAGATATTCTTATTTTAGATGAGGCAACCTCAGCCCTAGACAACCGTAGTGAAGCACTCATTCAAAAAGCCCTCTTAGCACTCAAACCAAACCTTATTACCTTTACGGTTGCACACCGTCTGAGTACCATTGAGAGTGCTGATATGATTTTACTCTTTCAAGAGGGGGAGATTGTCGCTCAAGGCACACACGAAACACTCCTAGAGCTATCACCTCTTTATCGTAATCTAGCACAGAAACACTAAGAGTGCTTTAACAAAAATCAGGCTACTATAATAGCCTATTTTTGTGGAGTCTAATACTATGTCTAAAATCTTCAAATCTCTTTTGCTTTCTCTTTTGGGTAGCCTTACCCTGTATGGTTCATCTAACCAAGAGAGTTTTCGTTTTCTCTCCATAGGAACAGCCAAACAGCACTTCTCTCTCCCCTCCTCAAGCCCCTCAGAGAACCTCTTTAGCTTACGGTATGGAGAGCAGACACACGAGTGGCGAACCATGTTTACCTATGCAACCAACGCCTCTGTGACAGAGTGGGAGATGGAGATTGACAATATTCTCTTTGAACAACTCTTCAACACCCCTAAAATACGTGGCTATCTAGGGGCATCGGTAGGTTCTCTCTCCTATCAAACCCAAAGCCTTCAAGATGAGAGTGGCTACTATTATGGTGCCACATCGGGTCTCATGCTCTACCTCAATGAGCGTTTCGATATAGACCTAGGGTATGGCTACTACTGGATAGAGAATTTTACAAACCTGAAAAAAAGCCAAGCAATTCGCCTCTCTTTACACTATTTTTATTAGAAATGCGTTATAATCGTATCATTTAATATGGAGTCCTACTGTGTCTTTTTTTTCATACCAAACCCTTAAACCTCTACTCTTTCAACTTGAGCCTGAAACAGCGCATACCCTTGCTGGATTGGGATTGACCTTTACCAAGTTTTGCCCTCCCCTAAAGCGTTGTCTAACCAAACACTACTTTGTCAAAGACCCTATGCTTAAACAGCGTTTTTTTGGTCGTACATTTCATAACCCTGTTGGTTTAGGTGCTGGATTTGACAAAAATGCACAATACCTCTCAGCGATGCCTGCTTTAGGATTTGGCTTTACTGAAGTAGGAACAGTGACACCAAAACCTCAAGATGGAAACCCTAAACCTCGTCTTTTTAGACTCATTCAAGAGCGTTCCATTCAAAATGCTATGGGCTTTAACAATAAAGGGAGTGCCTATATGCTTAAACAGCTTCAAAAACCTCTCTTTTTTGACTATCCTATTGGGATTAACATTGGAAAAAACAAACTCACCAGTGAAGAGGATGCACTCAGTGACTACCAACAACTCTTTGAAACCTTTAAAGATGAGGGGGACTATATGGTCATTAACATCTCTTCACCCAACACCCCTGGTTTAAGAGATTTACAAAATGATGCTTTCATTCAAGCCATCTTTACTATGGCAAAAGAGATTACCACAAAGCCTATTCTCTTAAAAATTGCACCCGATATGCTTCCTGATGATGCCGTAGCCCTTTGTCAAACAGCTGTTGATGCTGGGGCTGATGGGATTATTGCAACCAATACAACCATTGACTATACCATTACAGACTCTCCAGATAAAAAAGATTTTGGAGGCATTAGTGGTGCATTACTCACAGAGAAGTCTTACCAACTCTTCCGTGCCATTGGAGAGGCACTCTATGGCAAAACCCTTCTCATCTCCGTAGGAGGGATTGACTCAGCACAAGAGGCATATAGACGTATTAAAGCTGGTGCTTCACTGGTACAGGTCTACTCTATGCTCATCTATGAGGGTCCTAAACTCATTCAAGAGATAAACCAAGGACTCATTCAACTCTTAAAAGAGGATGGCTATAACCATATCTCTGAAGCTATTGGTGCTGACTGGAAACAGCCTAACCGTGATGAAGCATAATCAACGCCAAAAAAGAGAGAACAACACCTCTCTTTTTACCCCCTTGAGAGATGCTCTTTTTACACTTATACTACTGACAGGATTTTCTATGGCACACTCTTTGCCTCCATACTTTACACAAAAACTCAACAACGGCTTAGAGGTCGTTGTCATTCCTATGCACAACCACTCAGGTGTTATCACCACCGATATCTACTACAAAGTAGGTAGCCGTAATGAAACCATGGGTAAGAGTGGTATGGCTCATATGCTCGAACACCTTAACTTTAAATCAACCAAAAAGTTTAAAGAGGGGGAGTTTGATACCATTGTCAAGCGTCACGGTGGGGTTAATAATGCTTCAACAGGCTTTGACCAGACACACTACTACATTAAAACAGCCTCTCAAAACCTCCCTATGACACTTGAACTCTTCTCTGAACTTATGCACAACCTCAATCTTACAGATGAGGAGTTTCAAAAAGAGCGTGATGTGGTTGCTGAAGAGCGTCTATTGCGTACAGATAACAACCCTATGGGCTACCTCTACTTTAGACTCTTTAACACACACTTTACCTACCACCCCTACCACTGGCTCCCTATTGGGTTTATGGAGGATATTCAGTCGTGGAAAATTGAAGAGATTCGTACCTTCTACCACCGTTACTACCAACCCAACAATGCCGTCTTAATTGTTGCAGGTGATATTGACCCTCAAGAGGTATTTAAAGAGGCAAAAACCTACTTTGGTCATATTGAAAATACCCATACTATTCCAGAAGTGGTTGCAAAAGAGCCAAAGCGTTATGGTGCAAGACGCATTGAAGAGAGCCTTCCAAGTAACCACGTTGACACCTTAGCGATTGCATATAGTATTCCAAACTATGAAGATGAAGACCAAGTAGCCCTCTCAGCCATTAGCCATATCTTAAGTGCAGGAAAGAGTTCTTGGTTTGAGAGAGAGATTGTCAATAAAGCACAACTTGCCACACAGATTTATGGCTACAATATGGAGTTAAAAGACCCCTCTATCTTTCTTATTTTAGCTGTCTGTTCAGAAGACAAATCGGCAAAAGCGTTAGAAGAGGCCATCTTAGCCCAACTAGAGAAACTCAAAAATGAGGGAGTAAGCCAAGAGGAGCTTGAGCGTGTCAAAATGAATACCAAAGCTGAGTTTATCTACGCCTTAGAGAGTTCTGCTTCAGTGGCTGGACTCTTTGGTGACTACTATGTCAAAGGAAATATTCAACCTTTACTTGAATATGAAGAGAAATTAGATAAAATTACGGTTGAAGATATTAAACGTATCGCTAAAAAATACTTTAATCACAACTTTTCAACCACAATGCTATTGAAAAAACATGAGGAACCAAAAGAATGAAAAACTATATCCAAGGTGCAACCACTGCACTCATTACCCCATTTAAAAATGGAACACTTGACGAAGCGTGTTTTGCAACACTCATTCAAAGACAAATCAATCACGGTATTGATGCTGTCTGTCCAGTGGGAACAACAGGAGAGTCTGCAACACTCAGCCACGATGAACATAAACGCTGTATAGAGATTGCCGTAGAGGTCTGTAAAGGGACTCAAACCAAAGTCTTAGCAGGTGCAGGAAGCAATGCTACACATGAAGCAATTGATATTGCCAAACACGCACAAGCGTGTGGTGTTGATGCCCTCTTCTCAGTTAGTCCCTACTACAACAAACCAAGCCAAGAGGGACTCTACCAACACTACAAAGCCATCGCTTCAGCTGTTGAGATTCCTTTTATGCTCTACAATGTACCAGGACGTACAGGGGTTGATATTTTACCCGATACAGTCAAAAGACTCTTTGATGATGTAGAGAATATTATGGGTATTAAAGAGGCAACAGGCTCTATTGAGCGTACCGTTGAACTCTTAGCCAAAATCCCAGACCTCTACCTCTTCTCAGGTGATGATGCCATTGATTTTCCTATTTTAGCCAATGGTGGAAAAGGGATTACCTCAGTTACTTCTAACCTACTCCCAGATATGAAAGCAAAATTGGCTCACTCTGCACTAGAGGGTGACTTTGCCACAGCCAAAGCACTCAATGATGAACTCTTTGAAATCAACAAAGTACTCTTTTGTGAGAGTAACCCTATTCCCATTAAAGCAGCAATGTACATTGCAGGATTAACCGATACACTAGAGTATCGTCTTCCTCTTCTTGCACCAAGTAGTGAGAATATGAAAAAAATTGAAGATGTGATGAAAAAATATACTATTGTAGGAGTAAACTAATGTCAAATATGCAAGGCAAAACTGTTGTCATTACCGGAGCAACCAAAGGAATTGGAAAAGCGTGTGCAGAAAAATTTGCACAAAATGGTGTCAATGTCGCCTTTACCTACAACTCAAACAAAGAGTCAGCTGATGCGATTGCACAATCACTTCAAGAACGCTATGGTATTAAAGCCAAAGCCTACCCTCTTGATATTTTAGATACAGACCAATTTAAACCTCTTTTTGCCTCTATTGATGAAGATTTTGACCGTATAGACTTCTTTGTAAGCAATGCAATGATTTACGGACGACCTGTGGTGGGTGGATATGGTAAGTTTATGAAACTACGTCCTAAAAAAGGGTTGACTAACATCTATACAGCCACCGTAGGAGCATTTGTCGCAGGAAGCCAAGAGGCAGCAAAACGTATGGAGAAAGTAGGAGGTGGGGCGATTGTAACACTCAGTTCAACAGGAAACCTCATTTATATTGAAAACTATGCTGGACACGGTACGAACAAAGCAGCCGTAGAAGCAATGGCACGTTATGCTGCTGTGGAGCTTGGAGAGATGGGTATTCGTGTCAATGCCGTCTCAGGTGGACCGATTGATACAGATGCACTCAAGGCCTTTACAAACTATGAAGAGGTCAAAGCTGAAACCATTAAACGCTCTGCTGTAAACCGTATGGGAACACCAGAAGATTTAGCAGGTTCAGTCTACTTCCTCTGTACACCAGACGCATCGTGGATTACAGGACAAACCCTTGTAGTCGATGGTGGAACAACATTTAGATAACCCTTAAGGAGCCATCTATGAACCCATCAACCATTGTGAATATTCCCAATATTTTGGCATTTATTCGTCTTCTTTTGGCTCCTTTAATGTTTCTCTTTCTTGTCAATCAAGATGCCTCTTTTTTTGAGGGGATTGACCCCTCATGGCTGAACTACTTTGCAGGTTTTATTTTTGTTGTCGCCTCTGCAACAGATTTTTTTGATGGCTATATTGCACGTACCTTTAACCAAATTACCCACTTAGGTGCCATTCTTGACCCACTCGCAGACAAAATGCTCACCCTTGCTGGTTTTTTAGGGTTAATGGTGCAAGGTGTAGCCTCTCCTTGGGCTATTTTTCTCATCTTAACACGTGAACTCTTTATTACAGGATTACGCGTTTCGGCTGTGGCTGAAGGTATGAATATTAGTGCGAGTTTTATGGGTAAAATTAAAACGGTTGTACAGATGATTGCCATTGGGTTTTTACTGATGCACTGGTATGGAGCAACCCTTCTTCTCTGGCTCTCTGTTGGGCTAACACTCTACTCTGGCTATGAGTATGTACGTGATTTTTTCCAACATACACGACAAAAACACTCAAAGTGATGAAATATTCATCACCTTTTCATTTACAATTCATTAATCTTTATGCTATAATGGCTCTACAAAAAGTATTTAAGGAATTAAACAATGAAATTTACAAAACTTTCACTTATCACAGCATTGGCAATGAGCAGTGCATTTGCAGGTGGCGAAGTCACTGAAATTGCAACTGTTGAAGTCGCTGTTGTTCCAGCAACCACTGTTGCAGGAAATATTACAGGGTACTATTTTACAAATGACTCTAAAGCAAATGCAGATATGTTCTCACAAGAGGCTTCTCAACTTGGATTGGCAACAACACTTGATGTTGCACATAAATTAACAGACAACATTACATTAAACTTCTCAGCAGTAGGTTACTTAAATAGCTTAGAGCAAGAGAACCTTATGTATATGGAAGGTGATAAAAGAGGTGCATTCTTTAATGTAGCTAACGTAACATTTACATACGAAGATACTACATTTGTTGCAGGTCGTCAACTCTTAGCAACACCAATGCTTGGTGGATTCGATTGGCTTCTTGCTCCAGGTGCATTTGAAGCATACACAGTGGTAAACAACTCTGTTGAAAATGTTACACTTGTTGGTTCTTATGTTACAAAATGGAGACCAAACAACACAGGTGAAAACTTCTTAAACCTTACAGATATTGATGATGGTAACAACTTTGCTTTAGGTGCTGTTTATGATGATAAACTCATCAATGGTAGCCTCTGGTACTACAATGTAGATGCTGGTTTGGCAGCAACAGGTATTGATAAATATACACAAGTATATCTTGATGCAGGATACAACTTTGGTATGGCAAAAGTAGAAGCACAATATGTAGCAACTGATTATGATACAGCAACAGATGCAACAGCTTACGGTTTAAAAGTTTCTGGAGAAGTTTCTGGATTTAACCTCTATGCAGCATACAATGCTATTCAAGATAACAACACAGGTTTTGTTGGTGCAGATAGCCTCTACACAAGCTCTTGGAATACTTTTGCATCAAGCACATATAGAGAAGATGTAGATGCATTTAAAGTAGGCGTATCAACAACCATTTCTGGTGTAGATGCTGAACTCTCTTATGCAGATTATGATGAAGGAAATGAAGCAGACCTTATTTTAGGATATGCTCTTACAGATACAGTAAATGCTGGTCTTATCTACTCTAGCACCACAAAAAATAAGAAAAATGCAGATGCAGATAATGCTGTTGAACTTTTTGCTACATACACATTCTAAAAAACGCTTCATTGTGTACTCCAAGCAGACACTTGTTTGAATACACCATAAGTTCCCTCCTCAGTGAGGGAAGTTTGTTTGCTTAGAGTGAACCTCTTTTTCAGGGGTTCAACCTCAAATCACTAAGGGGCTACACGTAATCCCAAATCTTTCACTCCCTCTCTTAAAACTTTCATAAAACGTGGTGCTGGGTCATCTTTTTTGGTACGATAATGGCTATCTCTCTCTAACCATAGAGGTGTCTTCTCCATTTGACGATACTCATAATGCCCAATAAGATACGCAATACTCTCATAACGCCCCTTTAAATAACGCACCAATGCCCTATTGGCACGTAACTGTTCTGGTGTTAAGTCATCGTAACTCTTCACTCCTCCTACATTCTCAATACCAATGGCATTAAAGTTTAACCCTATCACATGCCGTGCCATCTGATTTTCAGGCATAAGCTGATAGATAGTTCCATCTCTATCAACCAAAAAGTGTGCCGATACATTCAGAGATGATGCTGAGGCGATATCTTTACGGTCACTTAAGAGATGCTCAGGAAAAAAGCGTTGATAAGATTTCTCAAAGCTCCCCTCTGCTGTCCAGTGTATAACAATGACTCTAGGGACAATCTCAATGTTCTCAACCCTCTTCCCATAGTGCTGAGCAATATAGGCTTTGGTTAAATCCACACGCTCTTTGGTAAACAAAATAGGCTTTTGAACAATATGCAATGCAGTAGAGCTATCACTTAACGTAGAAGTTGCCTCTAAAGAGGGACTACTACACCCCACCCATAGAGTCAAACTGCCTAACATCAACCATCTCAAAGCTCCTCCTCTCCTCATGAGAGAAACCCCCACTTCTTTAAGAGAATCTCTAAAACAGGAAGTGCATACGCACCTGTATGACGCATTATCTCCTCCCCTTTTTCATTAAAGACAATCTGCGTAGGCATCTCTTTAAAACCATACACATCTCGTACAACCAGACGCTCTTTTTGTCCATCAATTGCATAAATTTGTAACGAGGGGTGTGCCTCTAGAATTTTCATTAACCGTTTAGACATACTCAAACAACTATAACAGTGACGCATACCAAAAGCCAACATGGTAGGCTTTCCATTTCCAATCTTCTCTTTTATCTCACTATATTGAGAAAGAGGTAGGGTTTTCTCTTCTAACATCATACTCCTTTGAACGCTATGGGGAGATTATACTTAGCTTTTGCTATAATCAACCCTATAATTTTTAAAACAAAGAGAGGTACTCCGATGCTTTTAGGTGTAAATATTGACCATATTGCTGTCTTACGCGAAGCACGAAAAGTTGCAGACCCTGACCCACTCGATGCCCTAAGCATCTGTAAACGTGCTGGTGCAGACCAAATCACCATTCACCTCAGAGAAGATAGACGCCATATGCAAGATAGTGATGCTCAAAACATTATTTCCCTCTCTGCACTGCCTGTCAATTTAGAGTGTGCCATGAGCCAAGAGATGATTGAGATTGCCTCAACCCTACGCCCTCACCGTGTTACCCTTGTACCAGAAAAACGGGAAGAGGTCACCACAGAAGGGGGGTTAGACCTCATACAAAACAGAGAAAGACTCCAAGAGGTCATTGCAACACTACAAGCTAAAGAGATAGAGGTTTCTCTCTTTATTGACCCAACAGAAGAGATGGTAGAGTGTGCGATGGAACTCAATGTAGAGTGGGTAGAGTTTCATACAGGACACTATGCCAACCTCTACGCTATGCTCTATACCAATTTGAGTAAAACACACCATTCCATCACCAGCTTACCCACTTCCAGAAAAGCGTTAAAAGAGGCACTTGATATCTCTCTTTTTAACCTCAAAAGCCTCGCACTTAAAGCCTATAATGGCAATTTACGCATTGCAGCAGGACACGGACTTACTATGCACAATGTCGATGCCATTGTTGCCATTAAAGAGATTGAAGAGTTAAACATTGGACAGAGTATTATTGCACGCTCCATCTTTGTAGGATTAGAACAAGCCATTATCGATATGCGAACAAAGGTACAACGCTAGATGAAGAGAAAAAAGAGAATTGCTATCTCCATTGGTGACCTCAATGGTATTGGGATTGCCCTAGCACTACAAAACCACGCGTATATCTCTCAAATGGTAGAGCCTCTCTACTGCATTGACCACCTCATGCTTACACAAGCCTCTCAAAAGTTAGGGTGTGAAATACCCAAAGATTTTCAAATACTCCCTACACCTCTTGCCCCCTCTTTTCAGATTGAAGCAGGTGCTATCTCTGCACAAAGTGGTGCTTACGCTTACGCTTCATTCCAAAAAGCTGTGCAACTCGCTAAAGAGCAAAAAGTAGAAGGGATAATGACACTCCCCATTCATAAAAAAGCGTGGGAGAAAGCAGGGGTAAACTATAAAGGTCATACCGATGCCCTTAGAGATTTCTTTCAAGCACCAGCTATTATGATGTTAGGCTCACCTAAAATGTATGTTGCCCTCTTTAGTGAACATATTCCTCTCAAAGAGGTCGCCTCAACCATTACAAAAGAGGGACTGCTACGCTTTTTTTATGACTTCTACCATACAGCAAAACCTCAAAAGTGTGTAGGGGTTTTAGGGTTAAACCCTCATGCAGGTGATGGGGGTGTACTAGGCGAAGAGGAGAAGATTATCTCAGAGGCTATTGATGAGATAAATAGCCTACTCTCAAAAGAGGAAAATCAAGAAGCGTGTTACTTTAGCCAACCTCTTGTACCAGATGTTGCCTTTACACCCAATATGCGTCAACACTTTACACACTATATTGCGATGTATCACGACCAAGGGTTAGCACCACTAAAGGCACTCTATTTTGATGAAGGCATCAACGTAAGCTTGAACCTTCCCATTTTAAGAACCTCTGTTGACCACGGAACAGCCTTTGATATTGCCTATAAAGGTATTCCACTCAATAGCCTCAGCTACACCAACGCCATTGCCTACTTAGCCAACACCTCTTCAAACAATCCATAAACCTCCTCCCTCTCTTCAAAAGAGGGGTGTTTCTCTTGTAGGTGCTGATGGCACGAAGAGCAGATGTAACGATAGTGTTGCATATCGTAGTGAATCACCTCTCCTACAACAAACCCCTCATAACACTCAGCACACAAACGTGTCACTTGCAGTAAAATAGCCTCTGTTGCCTCCTGAGAGAGAAATACGACACTACTCACTTTTTTCTCCTAATCTCTCTATCATCTTCTTTGCTTCCTCTAACGATGGGTCTAAGCGATACGCCTCTTTATAGTAAACCAATGCCTCCTCTTTACGCCCTAAATCATAGAGTGTATTGGCATAGTTATAGTGGTGTGGTGCATAACTTTTATCGAGAATAATAGACTTTTTATGATGCACTTCTGAGGCTGAATCTTCCCCTAAGTAGTGCAGTACATTGGCTAACATAGCGTGTGCCATATCGTCATCTGGCTCCTCTTTTAAGAGAGCTAAATAGTACTCTTTTGCCTCTTCATAACGCTCCATCTGCATACAAAGGTGTGCTAAACGCTGTAACACTTCTATATGATGAGGCTCAATAATATGGGCTGAACCTAACGCTTTTTTTGCCTCCTCTTTGTCCCCTCTCTCAAGTGCCTCTTGGCTCATCTGTAAGAGTTGTTCAAGTCGACTCATCTGTACAGCTGGCTCAGAGAAGGTCTTATCTGGACGATTAATCCCTCCAATTTGTGCATCATCACGTTTGGCTTCAAAGTCGACCCCACGTTTAGGGTGTTCTCCTGAGAAGAGTTGCTTGAAAAAAAGGTAAAAAATAGCCCCTGCAACCAGCAAGAGCAACCATTGAAATGTTGTCATCACTACTCCTAAAAATCATTGCACCTATATGTGCTAAAGGGTGCATTCTTATGAACGCACAGCACCATACTTTAACTTCTCAACAGCCTCTGTGAGGTTCTCTTGACGCATAAAGTGTTCCCCTACCAAAAAGGCATCTGCACCCATTTTTGCTAACTCAACCACTGTCTCATGCGACTCAATCCCAGACTCTGCAACAATAATTTTATTGTTAGGAATGAGAGGAATCAACTTCTCACTCAAACGCATATCCATCTCAAATGTTTCAAGGTTACGGTGGTTAATACCAATAATGGTCGCTCCTGTAAAGATGGCTTTGACCAAGTCAATCTTATCGTGTACCTCAATGAGTACCTCTAAACCAAGGTGAATGGCATAGTCATAAAGCTCTTTTAACTCTTTACGGCTTAACGCTTTGGCAATGAGAAGAATGTAGTCTGCACCATAGACCAATGCTTCGACAATTTGATACTTATCAACAATAAAATCTTTACGCAAAAGAGGAATACTTACATAACGACGAATTGCACCTAAATACTCTTTATCACCTTGGAAATAGTGAGGTTCAGTTAAAACAGAAAGGGCATCTGCTCCCCCCTTCTCATACGCTTGAGCAATGACCAATGGGTCAAAATCTTCACGAATAATCCCCTTACTTGGACTTGCTTTCTTCACCTCAGCAATAATACGATAAGGGTTTTGTTCTGTTGCACGGAGTGCCTTATGGACATCTTTAGGAACAAAAGGGTTATATGCCAAAGAGCGTCCTAACCACTCAACGGGATAGTCCACTTTACGTTTCTCTAAATCCTCTTTTGTCTTTCGGATAATTTCATCTAAAATCTTTGCCATCTCTCTTCTTTATGTTGAAATTTTTTGCCCATTATACCTTAAGCTCTAACACGAGATGCTGAAGCTTAATGACATTTTTGAATCTCTTCAAAATGGTAACGAATCTCAGGGTCATCTAACCCAATTAAGGCTTTCACCCTCTGCATCACCTCTTGTGCCTCTTGACACTTTTTTAACCCATATAATCCCCACGCTAAAGAGTCTAAATAAAAAGCGTTCTGAGGCTCTTTCTTGAGTGCCTCTTTGACAAGGGCTATTCCTTTAGGGATATCTCTGTTAAAATCAATCAATAAATAGCCATAAAAGTTTACAAAAGCACCCCCTCTTTGACCTAGAGCATATGCCTTCTCAAGGGTAGTAAAGATACTCTCTAACGCCTCTTTATCCTCACGCTTCCCCTCTAGTGCGTGGTATTGCACCATCGCTTTTTTTACCAACCACTCTGCATTGGAGGTCTCTTTATAGCGTTGAAGCATATACGCCTCTACCCTCTTATACTGCTTATCTATCTCATAGAGTGTATAGAGTAAGGTACTCTGCTTTGCCTCTTTTTCAACAAAAGCGATACTCTCTTTTACTTGATGTGCTAACAAAGAGTATCCCACAAACGCCTCTAAATCATCTTTATGATGGTTTTGTAAGTAGCGTTTACGGTAGAGTTCTATTACACGAGAGAGTTTTCCCTGCTTTAAGGAGGCTTCAACCAGTGCTTTAAAGAGCCTCTCATCTTCAAAACCGTGCAGTCGGTAGTGTGTCTCTAAAAGTTGTAAAGACTCCTCTTCGTGACCACTCTCCCTTGCTAAGACAAGCAACATAAGACGTAAATAGGAGGCTTTTCCCTCTTTGGCATAGAAATCTTTTAAGAGTCTATACGCTTCATCATAAGCATCTAAATAGAGGTAAGCATTGACCACAATCTCTACATCTGCTTCAGATTGAATCTTTGTACGAAAATCATCAACCACCTCTCTTGCCTCATCATAAGCTTGACTCTTTAAGAGTAACCATAAGTAGAGTTTCTCTAAATCATACCCCATCTGTCGCATACGCCAATAGGGACGAATACGTGCTAAAAAGGGATGAAAATCTTTACCACTCTTTAAAAGCATCACCCCTGCACGGTGTAAGTAGACCTCATTGTAACTCTTCTCATACAGTTGTAAAAACTGCTCATAGGCACGTGTATAGGCTTTAGCATTCTCATACAACACCCCTCTCATCACCTGCATACTCTCTGACATATCAGGCTTTTGAGTCTGACTCAAGGCACTGCTCTCTTGCCCAAAAAGGAGTAAAAAGAGTACTATATAATACCAGGACACTCAGCTCTTACCTCATCTTCATTGGCTTTAAACTGTTCCCAAAAAGGAAAGGTGCGACACTGTAAAGGGCGAACAGGGTAGATAGCACAACGAGAAGTTTTTGTATCGAAAAAGATACACGCAAAATTCCCCTCCTCTATCTCTTTCTCAATGAGAGAGTAACGGTGTTTGACTTTACGTAAATAGGTCGATGCAAACGCCTCAATACTCATCTCTAAAAAAGATGCCATCGCTTCTATCTCTTGATACTTTGCCCAGATATACCCACTCTCACCCGTACAACACCCTCCTCCACACGCTTCACACGCTTTAGGGTCAAACGCATAGCCATACCCCTCTTTTGTTATCTTATCCATTAAAAATCTCCCTTAATACTGTGTGTTGAAGCACAATCAAACGCCTCTTGTGCCAATGGTGTATAGTTTCTCTTCTCATCAAAGACCACCAAAGGGGGTTGAATACGACTCACCCCTTTAGCGTTGTTTCGTGCAGCAATCATAACTAATTTTGCCTCTTTTTGAGGGGTAGAGTGGACAAACTGTATCTTCTCTGGTGCAAAACCTGACGCTTTAAGGTGGTAAAGAATAGCATCAAGGTAGCGTGCATCATAACAGAAGATAAACCACCCTCGTGGTGTTATCCAACGCTTCACCCCCTCAATGAGTTTGGCTAAAGGAAGGTGGTGTGCATAACGGGCAATATTGAGATGTTCATCTTTAGTCTGTGTGGTATTGCCATCATAAAAAGGGGGGTTAGAGATGATATAATCAAACCGTTTATCCGTATGAAAATCGGAAGTAAAATCACCCAGATGTGCCTCTAGTGGCATACCATTAATAGCAAAGTTATGTTTGGCATAGGCTAACATCTTCTCTTGCTTATCTACTACGCTTACGGCTATGGGAAAATCTCTTCCTAAAAGCAGAGAGAGAATCCCCACACCACATCCAACATCTAACACCCTCCCCTTTACGCCACAACGGCGAATAAAGTCGTAGAGAAAAATAGAATCACTGTTGTAACAATATCCTGATGTTGGTTGATAGAGAAACACCCAAAACCCCTTAGAAACTTTTCATCAATTTTACACTATATTGGGTATAATCATCATTATGAATCATGATTTAAAAACACTAACCCCTAAGAGTATCCCCTTTTCAATGTTAGACTACCCATGTAGTTATCTCCCCAATAAGATGGTACGTATGCACTACAACTATGCACCTGATGCTTCACAAACACTCATCACACAACTCATTCAACGTGGGTGGAGACGTTTTGGGTGTTACCTCTTTCACCCTGTCTGTCAAGGGTGTCAAGCGTGTAAAAGCCTCCGTATTGCGACAAAAGGGTATCATTTTACCAAATCACAACGTAAAGCGATACGTCGGAACAAAGAGACAAAAATTGTCATACAATCCCCCACTCTCACACAAGCACACATTGACCTCTACAACAAATACCACCAGTTTAAAGAGCAAAAAGACCAATGGAACTATAAGCCTATTTCAGCCAGTGAGTATGATGAGAATTTTGTTGAGGGTGCTCACCACTATGGAAAAGAGGTACTCTACTTTGTTGAAGATAAGCTTGTAGGGGTAGACCTTATTGATATACTCGATGATGGGATTAGTGCTATCTACTTCTATTATGACCCTGAATATGCCCACCTCTCCCTTGGTACCTACTCTCTACTCTATCAAATTCACTTAGCACAGAAACTCTCTCTTGATTGGATATACCTTGGCTACTGGGTTGATGGGTGTCAAGCGTTTGCCTATAAGACCAAATTCCAACCCCAAGAGATACTTCAAGATTTTCCTCCTCTAGAGCAAACCCCTCTATGGGAACCCTCTACGGAGCAGTAATATGACCATACTACATACATCAGATTGGCACTTAGGACAAAAGCTGATGGGAAAGAGCCGTCAAGAGGAGCATCACGCCTTTTTAACGTGGCTCTTAGAGCAAATCACCCATCACGCAGTTGATGTTCTCATTGTTGCAGGTGATATCTTTGACACAGGTACACCACCCAACTACGCCTTAGAGAGTTACTATGGCTTTTTAAATCAACTCCAAGAGACCCCTTGTAAGATGGTGATTATTATTGCAGGAAACCACGATGCCATCTCAACACTACAAACCACACAGAGCCTCTTACAGCGTTTAAATGTCTATATTATTGCCAGTGGAGAAGAGGAGCATACACTCATTCCCTACTATGAAGAGGGAACACTTCAAGCACTCTTTTGTGCCATTCCTTTTCTCCGTGAAGGGGTCATTCGCCAAAGCATTGCAAAGCTTAGCTCACAAGAGAAAGAGGAGGCAAGAAACCACGCCATAAGAGCCTACTATGAACGCATCTACCACAAGGCTCAAACACTCAAAAAAGAAGCCTCCATACCCATTATTGCCACAGGACACCTCACCACCGTAGGAGCAAAGATGAGTGACTCTGAACGCAACCTCTACATTGGAAATGAACGCCATATTGATAGTGCTTTTTTAGCAGAGATGTTTGACTATGTTGCCCTTGGACACCTACACCACGCACAATCTGTTAGCTCTGAGCGTGTCCGTTACAGTGGCTCACCCATTCCTCTAAGTTTTAGTGAAGCCAACAAAGAAAAATCCGTCACACTTATCTCTTTTTCTCACACCACTTCACCCAACATTCAAACACTCCCCATACCCACCTACCGTCCACTCTATCGGCTTAAAGGAGACCTTCAAACACTCAAAAAAGCCCTACACGCTCTTCCAAACCCCAAAGGGTGGATTGAAGTCACCATTACCGATGAGAATAGCTATAAGACACTTGAAGACATTGAAGCCATTGCCAAAGAGAAACAGCTCACACTCTTGGCAAAAAAGATTGAGCAATCTACCATGACAAGCCCTCTTCAAACAAGCCAAGCCCCTCTTACACTAGAGAGTCTAACACCTAAAATGCTCTTTCAAAAACGCTTAGAACAAGAGAAACTTACCGATGAGGGACTCATAGAGGCACTCCAACAAACCTTTGAAACCATTGAAAATGAGGTCGCAACCCAATGAGAATTTTAACCCTTCACGCACAAAATATTAATGCCCTTCAAGGAGAGACCACTATTGACTTTCAAGCGTTTCTCAAAAACAATGCCCTCTTTGCCATTACAGGAGAGACAGGTTCAGGAAAGAGTACCCTCTTAGATATTATTACCTGTTCACTCTATGGACGCACCCCTCGGTTAAAGAGTGCAAGAGAGTTGATGAGTAGAGGCAGTAGTGTTGCACTGTGTGAAGTGACCTTCTTACTCAATGAGAACACCTACCGTGCCTCGTGGAGTGTCCACCGTTCCCATAAAAAAGCCACGGGAAAATTTCAACCAGAGAAGATGGAGCTAAGCCACATTACCCCCAATGGGGCAACCATTATTGAGACGGGTATGAGTCGTGTACCTAAAAAGGTCGCTTCACTCACGGGGTTAGACTTTCACCGTTTCTCTCAATCGATGATTTTAGCCCAAGGAAGTTTTGATGCTTTCTTACGTGCAAAAGAGAGTGAACGCTCAGAACTCTTAGAGAAGATGACAGGAACACGTATCTACTCAGAGATTTCACAAAAAGCCTACCAGTACTATAAAGAAAAAGAGCAAGCACTCAAAACCCTAGAGGCAAAACAAGAGGAGATTATCACCCTCTCCCAAGAAGAGAGATGCCTACTCTCCTCTCATATTACAACCCTACAACATAAAATCACCCTTCTTCAAAGAGATATTAAAACGCTTCAAGAGCAAAAAAGAGCCAAAGAGGAGGAGCAAAAGGCATTCAAGGAGAAAGAGGAAGCCCAGCATCATTATCAACAAGCCCTTTTAGAGAAAGAGTCCATCAAACCTCTCATACAACGCTACGAACTCAGCCAAAAAGCCAAAGAGTTAACCCCTCTTCAAGAGAGGCTCTCCCTCTATTATGAGAGATACACAGAGCTTATCCAAGAAAAAGAGCGTACCCAACAAGCACTCAACAAACTAGAAAAGAGCATTCAGACAGCCTCCCTCTCCCATCAAGAGAGAACAAAAGAGTACCAAGAGGCAAAGTGTGCCTATGAAGAGAGCTTACCCTCATTGAAAAAGGCTATCGCACTAGAGCATCAATACCACGCCCTAGAGCCTCAACTGCATAGCCTCAAAACGGAGATAGACAAACAAGAGCGTACCTTACAAACCGACCAAGAGAAGAGAGAGAAAGCCCTCCAAGCACAAACAGCATCTAAAGAGAGCATCCATAGCATTCAAACATGGCTCAATGAAAACCAAAGCTATCAACCACACACCCAAAACCTCCCTCTTATTCAACAACATATTGCCTATTTTATTGAAACACAAGAGCAGTTAGTAGAAGAAAAAGCTTTAAAAGAGAAACTTCAATCTGCCCACCATCAACTCCAAGAGCGTATCAAACAGACACAAGACGCTTACCAAAAAGCACTGCAAAGCCACCAAGACCACCAGAGCCTCTATAAGGAGAAAAAAGAGAAGCTTCAAGCCATGCAAGCCACACACGCTCAAAAAACCGAAATCTACAACCAATGCCAACAAAAAAAGCGTGCTTATGAGGTATCACTCAGCCAACAAGAGGAGATAACCACCCTTCAGAAGAAACTTCAAGAAGCAACCCTCCAACAAGAGCATATTCAAGAGAAGTTACACCTCAACCAGACACAAGCCAAAACACTCAAAGCCTATATTCAAAGCCTTAAAGAGCGTGCCATTCAAGCACAACTCATTCAAAAATATGAAGCCGATAGAAAATACCTCAAAGAGGGAGAGCCTTGTCTACTTTGTGGTGCAACCCACCACCCCTATCTTCAAGAGAACCCTCCCCTACAAACCTCTTTTGAAGCACCCATTGAAAAAGAAGAACAAAAGCTTGAGCAGTATCGTCAAACCATTCAACACCTCACCACAACCCTTGCCCTCCTCAAAGCAGAAATAGCCAAAGACCAAGAAAGACTCACACATTTAACCCAGCTACAAGCAGACTATACACAACACTACACCCCCTTTGATATCTCTACTTTTAACAAAGAAGAGGAGGCGTATGAGCAGTATCTTCAAGCGTTAAAAAAACTTAGCGATGAAGTAGAAACATTGTTACCTCTGCTAGAAAAAGCAAGCAATCAAAAAGAGCAATATGACCTCACCCTCACACAGCTCCAAGAGAGAGCTAAAGCCTCAAAAGAGAGTATCAATGAAAAAGAGCAGAGCATTCAAACCATTACACAACGCCTTCAAACCATTCATAATAAGTTAAATACGCTTCAGCTCCCTTTTCAACCCTCCTCTTTCCCGACACAACTCCAAGCTGACCTAGAGGCATTAACAAAGCGTGTAGAGGTCTATCAAACCAAAGCCTCTACCTATGAAACCCTACGCCAACAACAAAAAGCATCACAACAAGAGCTTACCTACCTAGAGCAAAAGCTTCAACAAACACACGCACAACTCATAGAGAAAAAAGAGGAGCAACAACGCCTCTTTGCTACCATTCAACGTAAAAAAGAGGAGCGACTCTCCTACCATCAAGCACCAGACCTTCACGCCTATCAAACAACACAAGAGCAGACCCTTCAATCCCTTGAGCAAGCATACCAACAAAGCAAAAGCTCACAACAAATGCTACAACACCAAAAAGAGCAACAAAACAGCCTACTTTTACGCTTACATCAAGAAGAAGAGAGCCTCATACAACAAAAAACAAAAGCAGAAGATACCCTAAAAGAGAAGATGAAACTGTATGGGTTTAAAACCCTCTCCTCTCTTACAGAGGCACAACAAGAACAGACACAAACACTCTTAGAGACCATAGAGCATGTTACCCATGACTATCAAGCAAAAAAGACCCTTCTTCAAGCCAAAGAGAAAGCCTATCTTACACAGAAACAAAAGAATCAAAAGCACCACTTCTTACCAGAACAACTTACCTCTTTCATAGCAACCTCAGAGAGATTGCTTCAATCTTACCACGCAAAAGAGGGAGCATTTATTCAGAAGTATGAACACGATACAGCCCAACAACAACGTGCCAATCAACACACAGCAACACTACAACGCTTAAAAGAAGAAGTCGCACAACTTGCAAAACTCTCAGAGATGATTGGCTCAGCAGATGGGAGTAAATTCTCTAAATTTGCACAAAGCATTACCCTTGAACACCTCATCTACTTAGCCAATAGACACCTCAAAAACCTAACACCTCGCTATCTTTTACAACGAAAAGAGGAAGAGAGGAGTCTATTGGGCTTAGAGATACGCGACCACTATCAAGCCAACACCCTACGCCCCGTAGAGACACTCTCAGGAGGAGAGAGTTTTCTTGTAAGCCTCGCCTTAGCCTTAGGGCTTTCAGAGTTAGCCAGCCAAAATATTGCCATTGACTCTCTCTTTTTAGATGAAGGGTTTGGCACACTCGACAATGAAACACTCGATATTGCCCTTGATGCACTCAATCTCTTAGAGAGCCAAGGGAAGATGGTAGGGGTTATTTCACATATAGAGACACTCAAAGAGCGTATTCCTCTACAAATTCAACTCCACAAAAAGGGAGGAGGGGTGAGTTTTGTGCAACTCAAAAACCTCTAAGCGTTATCCTCTCTAAAAGCCCTTCTTGCCCAACGTAAAAAGAGTCTATCGGGATTGACACGGTTATCTAAAGGGGCGTGATGAACAATATGTTCACTCAGCCACTTTGCCATCAAAGGGGCAAAGACAAAGCCTCTTCCTCCTAATCCATTACAGACATAGAGATTGGGATGATACTCCAAAGGGGGTTTTGCACCACGTGTCACAGCAGGATAGTTCTCTAGCATATATGGAACATTCACCACCCCTCCAACCAGAGGAAAATAGTCTTTTGAACCAGCCCTCATACCACAAAAGGTCTCTTTAAGTCTAAAGTCACGTACATCAATCATCGCCTTAGCTTCATCTTCTAACATCTGTAAAGGTTTTCCATCACAGAGGAAACAAGGGTGTGGTGCATCTTTTTGTTTTACGTGGGTTGCACCCAATTTAATGATACCCTGAGCATTTGCTGAGATGGAGATACGTTGGTGCATACTAACCTTTAAAGGTGTGGCACTCTCATAATCTCCCCGACTCCCCCATGTACCTTTCACACCCATATAACGCATATCAAAAAGATGATTCTCATACCCCGTAGCAAGAATGACATGCTGAGAATGGAGCATCTCACCCTCTAGACTCTTTAAGTGCCATAGACCCTCTTCAAAGTAGAGTGCTTCTAGATAAAACTGTTGAAATAGTACACTTTTACTTATGGCTTGACACAACTGAGGTGCATCACATACACCAGCATCACCAAAGAAGAGTCCTCGCTTGGCACTCTCTATACCCTCTTGTTTTAACCGTGCCTCATCAAACCACTCAAAAGAGGTTTCGTGTGCTTGTGCATAGAGGCTAAAACGTTGGTCATCTTCCTCATCTTTAGGTAGACGTACCACACCTGTTTGATGAAAATAAGAGGGGAAGTGTTCTTGATAGAATTGTTGAGCATAACAGAATGCTTCATTGGTAATGTGTTGAAGAGGGGAGCCTTTCCCAATTTTAGGAGAGACAAACGCCCCTGCTGCACCACTTCCTCCTGTTGCAGGTGTGGCACTACGGTCAATTAAGAGAACCTCTACGCCCTCTTTTTGAAGCATATAGGCACTACAACACCCTGCAACACCAGCCCCTACAACAATGGTATGATAGTGCCTCATTCTGCTTCATCATTATCGAGCTGAATATCAATAGAGAGTGCCTCTAAATCCCCTTCACTCTCTTTACGAATCATCACATCTTTGACACCAATATACTTCTTGACTACTTCAATAATCTCTGCTTTTAACTCATCCATAAAAGGGTACTCAGCATTCGATGCCCTATCGGACATAATCGCAATCGTTAAACGGTCTTTTGCTAAAGAAGCACTCTTTTTCTTTTTTAAAAAACCAAACATTATTTAAAGATACCTGCAAGTTTTTTAAACATACCCTCTTGCATATTCTCAATATCTTCAAGAGGGACTTCTTGACCACAAATACGTTTTGCAATACGTGCATACGCTTGACCTGCTAATGATTTTTTATTTAAAATAACTGGTTTACCTTGGTTTGAAGCATCAATAACCCCTTTATCTTCAGGAACTTTTCCTAAGAGTTTGATATTTAAAATATCTAAAATATCTTCACTTCTAAGCATCTCTCCAGCACGTACCATCTCTGCTGAGATACGGTTAATAATGAGCGACTTCTCTACCTCTTGCCCCTTCTTCACCTTTTGTGATTTGGCATCTAAAATCCCAATTGCACGGTCTGCATCACGAATAGATGATACTTCAGGGTTGACCACAATAATGGCTGCATCAGCAAACTCAATGGTGTGTTCAAATCCACTCTCAATTCCAGCTGGTGCATCAAGCAGTACAAACTCATAACTCTGCTTCAACGTCTCAAGTAGACTCTCTACTTTCTCCGAAGAGAGGACACTTTTATCTTTGGTTTGAGAAGCAGCAAGAAAGTGAAGATTATCACTCACTTTACTCTTAATAATGGCTTGAGGAACACTACACTCCCCCTCCATCACTTGTACCATATCATAAACCACACGGTTCTCTAAACCAATTACCATATCGAGGTTTCTCTGACCAATATCAAAATCGACAATCACACACTTCTTCCCTGCTTGTGCGATACCTAAACCTAAGTTTGCCGTAGTTGTTGTCTTACCAACACCACCTTTTCCACTAATAATTGCTATGACTGTTCCCAATTTATCTCCTTTTTAATAACCGGTGTAATGTGTATCTCATTCTCTTTTAACTCAATACGATTGAGTTTATTCTCCAATAGTGCGTTATCGACCTCTACCCCATGAAAGACGATATTGGCTTTCGGTGAGACGGTAATCATCATAAATGCACCATCACACCGTAAAGCACCCTCAACCACTTGTGTAATAATGAGATTACCCGTTGTTGAAATGGTCGCTCCACTATTGACACGATTTAACAACAACAAATCACCCTCTATCTTCAACTCTTGACCACTTCTAACCATTTTATCTAAAACCGTAAACTTGGTATTGACCCTTTGACGGAGTAGACGTAACTCATCATTGAGTGCTTGTAACTCCACAGCGTGTTCTACACACGTGGCTTGAAGTTGTGCTTGAAGTTGTTCATACGCCTCTTGTAGAGGTTGTTGTACCTGCTCTTGTACCTCTTCAACTAAGGCTTTCTTACTGCGTCCTTGAGGGAGTGTCTGGTTATGTACAAAGAGGTAGCCTTGCTCTTTTAAATATGCCTCTAAACGCTCTGAGAGTATGCCATGAAGAGAGAGAAGATGGTCTTTAAAGAGAAGATGATGCTTCTGTAAAAAAGCGTGTGTCTCCTCCTCATTCTCAATGTGAATCTCTAATACTTTTACTGAAAATTGTCTATTTTTCACGTGCTATCTCACTAAAGGGTAATCTCTTTAATATCAGCAATAGTATGAAACTGCTGATAAATCGCACCAATCATATGTTGACGATTTGTTCGAATGGCTTCATCATCGGTATTGACCATTACCGTATCAAAATAGCTATCAAGCTCTCTTTTCAAGCCAAAAAGGGCTTCTAACTGCTGTTGATACCCCTCGTATGATTGGTGAATGACTTTCTCATAGGCATCATAGAGACTCACCTCTGCATCCTCTTGGAAGAGAGTTGTATCAATAGGAAGTGTGCTATTGAGATTTAACTCTTTAGAGATATTTGCCACACGCTTAAAGGTTGAAAACTGCTCTTTAAAGATAGGAGATGCCACAATGGCATTAAGTGCTTCAACTTTTTGTGCAATAGCATAGATATCTCTCTCCCCTGTTGAGAGGACTGCTTGAATGACAGAAGGGTTTGCGTGGAGTGATTTATTGATACGCTCTAAAATGAAAGCACTTAACTGCTCTGTATCAAATGCTTGATACTCTGTCTTTAGAAGAGCTATCATCTCATCAATATGGAAAGGTAATGCATACTCAATCACCATACGCACAATACCATTGACTGCACGACGCAGTGCAAAAGGGTCTTTTGAACCTGTTGGAATTTTTCCTACGGAGAAGAGTCCTAAGAGAGTATCGAGCTTAACAGACATAGCCACAATTGTCGAGAAGATACTAGAAGGAAGTTCTGCCCCCTCTCCTACTGGCATATACTGCTCTTTAATCGCCTCATATACCAAAGGGTCTTCCCCTAAAGCTTTGGCATAGTAGTATCCCATAAGCCCTTGAAGCTCTGTAAACTCATAAACCATCTCACTCATTAAGTCAGCTTTAGCCAATGTTACAGCACGGTTTAAGAGTTTCTCTAAAACCAGTGCCTCTTTTTGCGTCTCTGCTTCTACTTTTGGCATATAGAGTCCCAAAAGACGCATCGCAATATTACGCTCTCGTGCAATCTTATCGGCTAATGTTCCTAACCCATCAATAAACTGAACCTTCTCCAGTCCATCTGTTGATAGACCCTTTTTTAAGTCATTGTTATAGAAGAAGAGTGCATCTTCTAAACGAGGCTTTAGGACTCTCTCATTTCCAGCAATGACCTTCTCATAATCATCTGTAAACGCATTAGAGACTACCACAAACTGATGGGCAATCTTTCCCCCTTTAAAGACAGGGAAGTAGCGTTGATGCTCTTTCATTGAAGTAATAATCACCTCAGGTGGTAACGCTAAAAAACGACTATCAAATGCTCCTAAGAGTGCTTTAGGGTTCTCTGTAATGGCGACGACTTCATCAAGTAGTGCATTATCTCTCTCAATCGTAATATCTGCTTCACTCTCAATAGCATCAAAATCTTCTAAGATGGTACGCTTTCTCTCTTGAGGATAGAGCATCACAGCCCCCTCCTCTAAAATGCCTTCATACGCATCAATACTAGAAACTTCTACTTTATCGTAAGTGACCATACGGTGTACATAGGTAAAAGTATCACTCTTGACACCAAATAGTGAAAGTGGCACACTACTCTCTCCTAAGCGTACTTGTAACCAACGAACAGGACGGATAAACTCATCATCACCCTCTCCCCAACGCATCATCTTTCCAAATGCCATACTCCCGATCCACTTTTGAATCATCTCTTCTAAAAGTGCAACACTCTGAGTACCCTTCTCCTCTTTTTGATAATAGAGAATCTCTTTACCACCTTTTTCTTTGCGTCCAATCATCTCAAAATCAACACCACATTTGCGTGCAAACCCTTCTCCAGCTTTGGTCACCTCACCATCTTTGAGTGCCACAGACTCAGGTGGTCCAAAAAACTCTACTGTTGCATCTTCTTGCTTTAAAGGCATAGCATTGTGCTGTAAGACTAGACGTCTAGGGGTATAGATGAAAGAGAAATCACTCTCCAACTTATACGCAACTAAAATATCTCTCCACGATTTTTCAATACTCTTTACAATTTTTAACAGTGGAATCGCAGGAAGCTCTTCTACTCCAATTTCAATCAGTAGTGGTTGTGTCATAATAGGATTTCCTAATAAATAAAGTAGGGTTATTTTATCGAAGAGTTGGTAAAGAGGGGGTTAGTTCTAAACTTTCAAAGCCTCCAAGAGAGGAGATAGGCACTATTTTTCTTGCTTCTCCTCTTGTGTATAACTCTCATCATACTCTTCAATTAAATCTTTGCGTCTTTGTTTTTCGTCAAACTTAGAGAGAAAATTGTTACGGATAATAGTAAAGGTCATCCATGAGAAGAGAATGAGAACAATAATATAGAGATAATCACCCCACGACATTAGCTCTCCTTTAAGGTATTGGGAATGGTGATTTTTTCAAATCCATCATAGTTTTGACGAAGTGCTTCATAGAGGACAATCCCTGCACTCACACCTAAGTTTAAGCTACGACCTTTTCCTCCCATTGGAATAGTAATACACTGTTTTGGGTGTGCTAAAAGGAGGGCTTCATCAATTCCTTTTGTCTCTGAACCAAAGAGAATATGGCTTCCTTTTTCAAAGGTTGCATTAAAATAGAGGGTATCTGTTTTAGTCGTTGCCATATGGGTGGTTTCATCAATGGGATGCTTTGCTAAGTAGTCATCTAAACTCTCCCAAACAACCAAATCCAGATGTTTCCAGTAATCTAATCCAGCACGTTTGACTGCTTTATCATCAATATCAAACCCCAAAGGTTTAATTAGATGTAGTGTGGCACCAAGGTTGACACACAATCGACCAATTGTCCCCGTATTTTGAGGGATTTGAGGTTCAACAAGAACAATATGAAACATTTTGTTTATCCTTTAAAATATCACGGTTTTATTACCGTGTACAAACACCCTATCATTTAAGACAAGTGCTAAAGCACGTGAGAGTACAATCTTTTCACCATCACGCCCTGCACGTTGCATATCACGCCACGTAAAACGATGATTTACAGGAATCACATCTTGTGCAATAATTGGTCCTTCATCTAAGTCATCCGTTACATAGTGTGCCGTAGCTCCAATAATCTTCACCCCTCGCTCAAACGCTTGTTTATAAGGGTTTGCTCCAATAAAGGCAGGAAGGAAAGAGTGGTGAATATTGATGATTTTTTGAGGATACTGCTTGACAAAGTTCGCTGTTAAAATACGCATATATTTGGCTAAGACAATATAGTCAAACTCAAAGCTCTTTAACTTCTCTAAGACCAATGCTTCATGTGCTTCTCTAGAGAGTCCCTCTGCAGGAAGATAACAAAAAGGGATATCAAAGCGTTCAACTAAAGGTTTGAGTGTTTCATGGTTTCCTATGACACACTCAATGGTTGCACCCAACTCTCCAGCACTGTGACGAATGAGAATATCACCTAAAGCGTGTGACTCTTTGGTTACGAGTACCACAATCTTTTTATCTCTAGGTTCAATCACTTGAATCTCTGCATCAGAAGGTGTAATGGCTTGGAGTGACGCTTCAAGGGCATCTGTTTCAAAAAGACCTGTTACTACGGTACGCATAAAGAAACGGTTTTGTTCTTTATCGACATACTCACGGTTATTATCAATATTTAATCCCTTCTCATAAAAAAGTTTTGAAATACGATAGACCAACCCTTTTTCATCATTACAGGCAATTAAAACCCTTGCTCTCTTCTGTGCCATTTACGACCTATCTGCTTGCGTAATCGGCAATAATATCACCCATTTCACTACAACTACAAATCTCTTTTGCATCGTAGTCACCAAGGTCACCTGTACGGTACCCTTCTGAGAGTGCTTTTTTAATGGCATCATCAATGGCATCAGCAGCACCACTCTCTCCAAGGGCATAACGAAGCATCATAGAAGCACTAGAGATAGTTGCTAAAGGGTTTGCAATCCCTTGTCCTGCAATATCTGGCGCACTTCCGTGAATTGGTTCAAAGAGTCCTACCCCTTTTCCTGTACTTGCACTTGGAAGAAGTCCAATAGAACCTGAAAGCATTGAGGCAGCATCAGAGAGAATATCTCCAAAGATATTTCCTGTTAAAATGACATCAAACTGTTTTGGGTCACGAATGAGTTGCATCGCTGCATTGTCTACATACATATGACTCAACTCAACTTCAGGGTAATCTTTCGCAACCTCTTCAACAATCTCTCTCCAGAATTGACTCACCTCTAAAACATTGGCTTTATCCACAGAACAGATACGTTTGTCACGTTTCATCGCAATATCAAAAGCAACAATCGCAATACGTTTTACCTCTTCACGAGTATAAACCATTGTATTGAATGCGTGTGTATCGTGTAACTCTCTTGGTTGACCAAAATAGATACCTCCAGTTAACTCACGAACCACCATAATATCAACCCCTTGAATTACAGCAGGCTTCAAACTAGAGGCATTGACTAACTCATCATATACCATTGCTGGACGGAGGTTAGCAAACGTTCCCATCTCCTTACGTAGTCCTAGAAGACCTGACTCTGGACGGAGATGACGCTCAAGGTTGTCCCATTTGGGACCACCAATCGCACCAAATAAAACAGCATCACACTTTTTAACACCTTGAATGGTCTCTTCTGGAAGAGGTACACCTGTTTCATCAATGGCTGAACCACCTAAAAGCATCTCTTCATATTTTAAATTAAACCCTTGAGAGACCGATACGGCATCGAGTACTTTAATTGCTTCATCAATAATCTCTGGACCAATCCCATCACCTTTAATGACACCAATTTTATAACTTTTCATCTTCTATGCCTTTTGTGCTATCTCTTTTTTTGCAAACTCAATGAGTCCACCTGCATCTACTAACTCTTGCATAAATGCTGGAATTGGTAAAAATTTATACCGTTTTGCTTGGGTAATGTTAATCACCTCTCCTGCTTCCATATCGATACGAACGGTATCGCCTTCTGCAATCTCTTCTGCTTCTGCTAACTCAAAAATAGGCAATCCCATATTGAAAGCATTTCTATAAAAAATACGTGCAAAAGTAGGAGCAATGATGGCACTTACCCCTGCAGCTTTTAGAGCGATAGGTGCATGTTCTCTACTAGAACCACACCCAAAGTTTTCACCTGCTACGATAATATCTCCCTCACTCATTTTTGAGACAAACTCTGGGTCAGCATCTTCCATGACGTGCTTTGCTAGCTCAGATGCTTCAGATGTATTGAGATATCGTGCCGCGATAATAAGATCTGTATCAATATTATCTCCAAATTTCCAAACTTTACCTTGCAAACTGTATCCTTAAGAGTACGAGGTTTCCCTCGATTAAAATTTTCGCGATTATAGCTAAAAAATCAAAAATTATCAAATTTTACACCTAAAATCAATAAAATTTCGGTATAATCCTTTCTATAATAAATCACGAGGATTTTCTCCTCACACTCCAAGGAAATAGATGGCAACAAAAGATAGTATGAAAAATATAGAAGCACTTTTTAGTTCAAAAAAAAAGGGTGATGTTGTTACCCTTGAAAACATTGCCAAAGAGTTTAATAAGCAACCTACTGTTGCACAAGCAAAGAAAATACACAAACTCGCCACAGATGCCAATGTAGAGATTATCTCTGCCTCTGAACACGCAAAATATCTTACCAAACAAGAGCGTCAACGTCGTGATGATGCACGCCAAAAGTTGATTGATGGTGATGGAGAAGATGAGTTTGATTTAAACAAAGAGAAAGAGCTTCTTGAGTGGAGTCGTTCGGACTCTCCTGTTCGTATGTATCTTCGTGAGATGGGGAAAATTCCTCTCTTAACCAAAGAGGAAGAGGTTGACCTCTCTAAACGTATTGAAGAGGGTGAAGATATTATTATTGATGCAATCTGTTCAGTCCCCTATCTTATTGGATATATCCTCAACTATAAAGAGCCTCTTCTCAATAGAGAAAGACGTGTAAAAGAGCTATTTAAAAGTTTTGAAGATGAAAAGAGTGATGAGAAAGAGGATGCGGAAGAGAGTGAAGGCAAAGAGGCACCTAAAGACAATAAACGTGTCAAACAAGTCATTGAGAGCTTCAAAAAGTTAGAGAAGGCTAAAAAAGAGTGGATGAAGGTAAGAGAAGACCTTGATAGCTTTTTAGAGAAAGAGACAGACCCTGTTAAGATACTCCACGAACGTCTTAAAATTGCCTTCAAAAAAGAGCAACTTAAAGCTGCCCTACTCGACCTTGGACCTACTTCAAAACTCATTAATGAGTTAGTAAAAGCGATGGAGACGGCACTAACATCTGATGATAGTTTCGATAAAGAGTTAAAAAGATTGGAGTATAAACTTCCTCTTTTTAATGACACCCTCAAAGCCAATCACCAAAAAATCCTTGATAATATTATCAATATGGATAAAGAGGATATTATTGATGCTGTACCAGAGACAACTATGGTTAGTACCTATGTAGAGATTAAAAAACTCTTTGAAACACGTGAAGCGAGTAAAGGTGGATTTGATTTAAGTGAAGAGAAACTGCAAGATATTTTAGAGCAGATTCGTCACGGTAAAGCCAAATCTGAAGTGGCTAAAACCCGTATGGCAAAGTCAAACCTTCGTTTGGTTGTGAGTATTGCTAAACGCTATACCAACCGTGGACTTCCATTCCTTGACCTCATTCAAGAGGGAAATATTGGACTGATGAAAGCTGTTGATAAGTTTGAGTATGAAAAAGGGTATAAGTTCTCAACCTATGCCACATGGTGGATTCGTCAAGCCATCTCTCGTGCCATTGCAGACCAAGCACGTACCATTCGTATTCCTATTCATATGATTGAGACCATTAACCGTATTAATAAAATTATTCGAAAATATCTTCAAGAGACAGGAAAAGAGCCAGACCTTGACACGATTGCAGAGGAGGTAGGACTCTCTGTGGATAAGGTTAAAAATGTGATTAAAATCACCAAAGAGCCTGTCTCTCTTGAGACCCCTGTTGGAGATGAAGATGATGGACGTTTTGGAGATTTCATTGAAGATAAAACCACACTCTCTCCAACAGATGTTGTCCTCAAAGATGACCTCAATAATCAAATTGATGAAGTCCTAGACCAACTGAATGAGAGAGAAAAAGCAGTTATTCGTATGCGTTTTGGTCTTTTAGAAGATGAGAGTGACCGTACCTTAGAGGAGATTGGAAAAGAGTTAAGTGTGACACGTGAGCGTGTGAGACAGATTGAATCTTCAGCCATTAAAAAACTCAAACACCCAAAAGTGGGAAGAAAGTTGAAAAACTATATTGAGGAGTAGCAGTGTGTCTACCCCTCGTTTCTTTGCCCTCATTATTGGTACAGAGATTTTAAATAGACGACGTAAAGATGCTCACTTTGAGTTTCTTTCACAACGTCTAAAACAACAAGGCTATACCCTCTCTGGGTGCTTTGTTATAGAAGATAACCCCTCACTTATTGCTCAAACCATTGCCTTTATTGCCCAACAACCCCAAAGTGTACTCTTTAGTTTTGGAGGTATTGGCTCAACCCCAGATGACCATACACGTCAAGCAGTAGCCACAGCACTAAGTGATGCAGAACTCTCTCTTCACCAAGAGGCAAAGTGTATCATTGAAAAAGCTTTAGGTAAGAGTGCCTACCCTCACCCTATTGAGATGGCATACCTCCCTAAAGGGGCAACACTCCTCAAAAACCCCATCAATCAAATGCCAGCCTTTGCTCTAGCACATCGTTTTTTCTTTATGCCAGGATTTCCTCAAATGAGTCACCCTATGGTTGAGAATATCTTAGCCCAACACTTCCCTCAAACCGTGCAAACATACCGATATACACTCATTGCACAAACCAAAGAGAATCTCTTTATTCCCCTTATGAAAGAAGCACCACAACAGATAGAGGTCTCTTCACTACCAAAACAAAAAGAAGATGGTTGGGAGGTAACACTCTCTGTAAGTGGAAGAGAGAAAGAGAAGACAGCAAGATATTTTCAACGCTACTGCAAGCTCTTAAAAGAGGAGCATATTCGCTTTAAAGAAATAGAGGAGTCATAACCCTCTACTCTAAGCCTAACTCTCTTTTACGGTTACGAAGATAGTTATCAATACCATCAGCAATGCCTTTTGCAATAAAGTATTGATAGCGTGGTTGGAACAGACGTGTACGCTCTCTAGGGTGAGAGATGTATCCTACCTCTACTAAGATAGAGGGACAACTAGCTCCTACTAAGACCCAAAAAGGTGCATGACGGATTCCTCCATCTTTCACCCCTTTATAGTGGTGATGAAGATGGGTCATAATACCACGATGCACATCTATGGCTAATTTATTCGATTGTACAATCTTAGGACCACTTAAAACAGAGTCAATAATAACCCGTTTACTCAAGTTACTCCCCACCCCTTTTAAGACAGCCTTATTCTCTCTCGCTGCAATCCGTTGTGATTTTGCATCACGTGTGGTTTGAAGAAAGAAGGTCTCAACACCTTGAATCTTAGTGCGTTTCTTTTTAGGTACAGAGTTAGCATGAATAGAGACAAAAATATTGGCTTTACGTTTGTCAGCAACTTTGGTACGTTGAGAAAGTTTAATAAAACGGTCACTATCTCTTGTCATCACTACCCGATAACCACGTTGGCGTAGCAGTTTCTTTAAACGCTTTGCAATCTGTAACACCAATACCTTCTCTTTTTTTCCTCCACCCACAGCTCCAGAGTCATGTCCACCATGTCCAGCATCAATAACTACTAAGTCGTGGCGTGTATGTGCAATAGCACGTGGGGTATGTTTAGAGATTAAATAGGGTTTTTTTTTAGGGTTTTTTTTCAGATGGTGTTCAATATGAATCGTCGGAGGTGTCTGAAATGATTGAAGCTCAGGAGGGAGTGAGATATGAAACTCTTGATAGGAAAAAAGAGGCTTATAGGCTCTACATGTATAGGGCTTTTTACTCTCAATCACCACACGTACCACATCTTTTTTAAATTGTGCCACACGAATAGCTCTTTTTAAAGGTGCAAGCTTTTTAGTAGCACCCCCAGCTAAGTGTGCATGGGAGATATCAAACACCTCTCTATATGGTTGAGAGAGGGTAAAATGGCGAATATCTTGCTGTTTATAGGCTTTATCAAAGAGTAAAGAGAGTTCTCCTTTTTGGATGGTTAACTCTCTTAGTGTGATAGAAGAGGAGAAGAGTATAGAGATACTCATCAACCATATCGCAAAGAAACGAATCAACGACACCTTACTTCTCTTCCCCAAACATCAATTTATCAATCAATGCTTTTACGGTAATAATCTCATTTAATCTATATCCATTTGCCCCCGTAAAGAAGAGTCCTGTCTCTTTAATGCCATCATAAGCATCAGAGAGTCTATCAGCAATACAATAGCCTACAATCTTCGCCTCTTCACCACGTTTACACGGTGCTACACAATTTGAGATACACGCTACTTTTGGTGCAACTCCTTTTTCAATATCATCATGTAGTTGTGTTCTAACCCCACGTGCAGGATAGCCTACTGGTGATTTAAAGAGTTGAATACTCTCTTGTGTACTCTCAAGAATCACCTGTTTCATCTCTTCACTAGCATCACACTCAACTGTTCCAATAAAACGTGTCCCCATCTGAACAGCTGAAGCACCCAAAGAGAGCATCTTGACAATATCATCATGGTCCCAAACACCACCAGCAGCAATGACAGGAATATCACCCCACGCCTTTGCCTCTTCTACCACAGGAGGAAGAATGGCTTCGAGTTGGTTCTCCTCTAAGAAACACTCATCATATTTAAACCCTTGGTGTCCACCAGAAAGAGGTCCTTCAACAATGACAGCATCTGGAAGACGGTTGTGAGTCTTTTTCCAACGACGACATAAAATACGCAGTGCTTTTGCTGTTGAGACAATAGGAATCAGTGCAACCTCTGGATAATCTTTTGCAGCTTCAGGCATTGTCAAGGGAAGTCCAGCACCTGTAATAATCATATCAGCCCCAGCTTTACACGCATCGGCAACCACACGGTCATAGCCACTTTGTGCATAGAGAATATTCACAGCCAAAGGAGCATCACCACAAATCTCTCTAGCATTTTTCATAATATGTTTGAGTGCATTGTATGAGTAGAAGTTAATATCATCTAAAGGTCTTTTTCCTCGTCCTGCAACCTCTTTTTCACTTAAGTATTGACGGTTCTTATAGACCCCTGTTCCCACAGCTGAAACAACACCCAATGCACCCTCTTTACTCACATTACCAGCTAGTTTATCCCAAGAGATACCAACACCCATTCCCCCTTGGATAATAGGTTTTTCAATTGTATATTTTCCAATTTTAAATGATTTTAATTCCATTATTTCACCTTTACTTTTGCAAATCTCTTTTTCCCTACTTGCAGTGTATACTCCCCTGCTTCGAGGTTTAGCTTCTCATCGCTAATCTTCTCCTGATTGATACTGACTGCATTTTGTTTAATATCACGTCGTGCTTGAGAGGTTGAAGGTTCAATGCCAGCATCAACCAATGCTTGACAAATCCAAACACCTGCTTCCATCTCAAACTCTGGAATATCCGTAGGAATATTTCTTGCTTTAAAGACAGAGTTGAACTCCTCTTGAGCAAGTTTAGCCAACTCTTCATTATAAAATCTAGCAGTTAACTCTAATGCTAAGTTTTCTTTGGCTCTTTTTGGGTGAACGGTACGAGATGCTACATCTGCTTTGAGTTGCTCTATCTCTTGGAGAGATTTTTCACTGAGTAGCTCATAGTAACGCCACATTAATTCATCTGAGATAGAGAGTGTTTTTCCATAGATATCTTTAGGTGCTTCGGTCACACCAATGTAGTTCCCCAATGATTTACTCATCTTCTGTACACCATCAAGCCCCTCTAAAATAGGCATCATCAATACAGCTTGTTGTTTCTTTAAACCATACGCTTTTTGAAGTTGTCTTCCCATAAGAAGGTTAAACTTCTGGTCCGTTCCACCAATTTCAATATCACTCTCAAGGTGTACAGAGTCATATCCTTGAAGAAGAGGATACATAAACTCACTCACAGCAATAGGTGTATTAGACGCGTAACGCTTAGAGAAGTCATCACGCTCAAGCATACGTGCCACAGTCAGGTTTGAAGCCAGTTGCAACATACCTGCTGAGCCTAATGCCTCTAACCAGTCGTTATTATAGACAATGGTGGTTTTTGTCTCATCTAAAATCTTAAATGCCTGCTCTGTATAAGAAGCAATATTGGTAACAATCTGCTCTTTGGTTAAGACTTTACGTGTGGCACTCTTTCCTGTTGGGTCACCAATCATCGCTGTAAAATCACCAATAAGAAACTGAACACGTCCTCCAAATTTTTGGAAGGTTGCTAACTTTTGAAGTAAAACAGTATGCCCTAAGTGCAAATCGGGTGCCGTAGGGTCAAACCCTGCTTTTACGGTATACGTCACACCCTCATCATAATATCTTCTAAGAAGCTTCTCAATACGCTCCATATCAATAATCTCTGCTGTACCTCTAGCAATCTCTTCTAATGCTTTTTGAACTGACATCTCTCTTATCCCCTACTATTTATTGTATGCATCATCTAAACTCACCATCTCAATGAGTTTAAACTTCTGTGCAAGTTTTTGTGCAATCTTCTCTCTATTGGCACTTTGACTCTCAACCTCAATTTGACATAACTCTGCTTGGTCTGAACGCTGAATACCCAACTCAATACTCACCACATTCAAATCCATCTTAGAGAGTTTCTGTAAAAGGTCTGCTAAAATACCTTTTTTATTTTGTAGACTCACTAAGAGTCTATAACGTGCACGTTTACTACTCTTCCACGACACAAAAACCATCGCTTCTGCATCTTGTATCTTCTTATAGGCTTGTTTACATAACTTATGGTGAATAATCACCTTTCCCTTGTCATAAAAAGCGACAATCTCATCACCCATTTTAGGGTGACAACAGTAGTCAAACTCTAACCCTTGAATGGGTTGGTTACTCACAAAAATAAAATGCTCTAATGTTTTCTCTTTAGGTTTTTTAAACCCTTTAGAGAGAGATTTCCAAAAACCTATCTCTCTCTTGCTTCCCATCGAAGAGGCAATTTTTGTTGTCACTTCATTGAAGTAGGCACGTTGTGTCACCACTTTATAGATGTTCTCTTCTAGCCCTAACGCTTCAACAACCTCTCGTATCTCCTCTTGAGATTTACTAAAAAGTGTGGCTAAAATATTATAGGCACTTAAGGTATTGGTCTCTTTTAATCGTGCACGACAGATACTACGAATTCCCTCTTTTGCTTTAGAGGTCTTTACTGCATCTATCCACGAACAGTGAAGGTGGACTTTATCATCTTTAATAATACGTACAATATCACCATTTTTTAAGACACTTAAGAGTGAGCTGTTACGTTTATTGACCAATGCATCCATGGCGTGACTCCCCACTTCAGAGTGGACAGCATACGCAAAATCAAGTGCTGTTGACTCTTTAGGTAAGGTATAGCAATCTCCTTTGGGTGAGAAGAGTATAATATCTTCAGAGAAGAGGTCACCTTTGGCTAATTCATAAAACTCTTCAATAGAATCTTTTTGATAGTTTAAACTCTCTAACCACGAGATATTGACCTCTTGTGCATCATCTGAAGGTGTACCACTCTTATATTTCCAGTGTGCAGCCACACCAAATTCAGCCAATTGATGCATCTGTTCTGTACGAATCTGTGCCTCAATAATGCCATCGTCATCATTAAAGAGTGTCGTATGAATGGTCTTGTATCCATTCTCTTTAGGTACAGCAATATAATCTTTAAAACGAGAAATTAACGGTGTAAAGCTTAAATGCAATAACCCCTGAACCTTATAACACTCCAAAGGCTCTTGGACAATAATACGCACAGCTAAAAGGTCAAGCACCTCTTCAATGCTTACACCCTTACGTTGCATCTTCATATAGATAGAGTAGTAGTGCTTTACCCTTCCAAAAATCTGAAACTCATCTTCATCAAATCCACTACGAAGCATCGAGTAGGTAACCTTTTGAATAAAAGCATTCAAAGAGATTTGTAATGATTGTCTATTTTTTTGAATATAAGCATCAATCTCCCCATACTCTTTAGGGTAGATATAGTAGAAACTTAAATCTTCTAAACTATTCTTTAATAAAGAGATACCCAATCGGTGTGCAATAGGGGCATAGACAACCAGTGTCTCCTCTGCAATACGTCTTTGTTTCTCAGCTTTAAGTGCATCGAGTGTAAGCATATTGTGTAGACGGTCACACAACTTAATGACCAATACACGAATATCTTTAATAGAGGCAATAAGCATCTTTCGAAAGGTTAACGCTGAACCAATGAGACGCTCATCACTACCAGAAGCAATGAGTTCTTTATCACGTATGGTGACAATTTTGGTTAATCCCTCTACTAAGTGTGCAATATCATCACCAAAGCGTTCACTTAAATCTTCAATAGTATAGTCTGTATCTTCAACCACATCGTGTAAAAGTGCAGCTTGTACCATCTTCTCATCATTCGAAAATCGTGCTGTAATGGCTGCTACTAAAATGGGGTGGACAATATAGGGTTCACCACTTTTACGTTTCTGTCCCTCATGGGCATCTTGGGCTAAAGCTAAGGCTGATTTTGTTTGGGGAAGTGCCGATGGAAGTTGTTCCCAAAGCAGAGCAATGGCTTCATCGACAGAGTGAATCTCTTTGGCTTTTAATAAAAAAGCATCCAAGGGAGATTAACCTTCTAAATTTACAGTGATTTTACCTTCAGCAATCTCTTGCAACGCTACATCTGTAAATTTCATTTCACTAATATCTCTCTCTAAAAGAGTTGGTGCACCATTGGCAATCTCTTCAGCGCGTTTCCCTACGGCATTTGCTAATAGGTATTTATCAAAATCCACTCTCTCTAGTGCTTGTGCTGTTAACTCTTCTGTTCTCATCATTATCCTTTTTTTCTCATTTTTCTCAATGGCTCTATTTTACAATAGAACATAAACTTGTGTTACCTTTTACAATCGATAAAAGGTTTCCTTTTTCAAACATATTACAGACAACAATAGGCAATCCATTCTCTTTGGCTAAAGCAATAGAGGTATCATCCATCACTTTAATATGTTCTGTTAATGCTTGGTCATAACTGAGTGTATCTAGCTTAATTGCATCATCAAACTTGTTAGGGTCTTTGTCATAGACACCATCTACTTTGGTTGCTTTAATTAAAAGTTCTGCTTTAATTTCAGAAGCACGAAGAGTGGCTGCTGTATCGGTTGTAAAATAGGGGTTTCCTGTTCCACCAGCAAAGACAACCACACGCCCCTTCTCTAGATGACGTTGTGCGCGACGTACAATAAATGCTTCACCAATCTCTTTCATATCAATAGCTGATTGAAGACGTGCTGTCACACCTGCATGCTCTAGTGCCTCTTGAATTGCCACACCATTAATCACTGTTGCAAGCATACCCATATAGTCACCACTGGTACGTTTAATAATACCATCAGCAGCAGCACTCACACCACGAATAATGTTACCACCACCAACAACCACAGCCACCTCAATGCCTGCGTCAACGAGTTCTTTAATTTCACCTGCAATAAAGTTTAGAATCTGGGTATCAATTCCATATCCCTCTTTACCTGCTAATGCTTCACCTGAAAATTTTACCAATACTCTTTTTGTCACAGAAACCCCTCTTTCGAATTTCGCGATTATACCCAAAAGAGGTTTAGGAGGGGTTTAAAATAGGGGTTTTCTTAAAGTTTAATCAACTTCAAAGGGTTGATATGTTGAGAGTTTTTCGTTGCTTGAAAAAGAAGCTTTTGGTAAACTTTTCCAATGACATAGCCTTTCTTAATCATACGTCCCTTACGGATGTTAGGAGCAATCTTAGAGAGTCCTGCATAGACGGTGTGAATTTTACCACTGTGTGCTACTACGACTACCTTTCCTAGCATACTACTCTCCCCTGCAAAGACCACTTTCCCATTTAAGACATTGTGTACTTTGGCATTGTGTTTAGGTGCTTTAAGGGTAATAGACTCATTAAAGATTTTAATCTTATAAATAGGGTCAATATAGGTACCAAACTTCTTAATAAGACGCGCACCTCGAATGGGTGAGATGGTCTTTGGACCACGGTAAGCATAGACTTTAGACTTATGATAAGAGGAGTTAATATTTCGTACCTTTTCACTCTCTTGTGAAACAGCTTTTTGCTCTTTTTCTGCCTCTTTTGCTGCAAGACGTGCCTTCTTCTTCGCTTCTGTTGTTTTTGCTTTTTTCAATGCCTCTTTGGCTCTTTTTGCTTTGAGTTCGGCCAACGCTTTTGCTTTTCGTAGACGCTCTTTACGCTGTTTCTCTAAACGAATCGCTTTTTTACGTGCAAGGGCTTGTTTACGTGCCTCTTCTACCTCTTTTGTGTGTAAAATATTTAACTTTGCCAAGGTTGAACGTAGAGAGTTTTGTTTATCGACCAACTTCTCTAACTTTGCATTATAACGCTGTTCATCTTGGGCTAAACGCTCAAGAAGATGCTTCTTTGCTGACTTCTTCTGCTGATAACTTTTACGTACACGCTCAATACGTGCAATCTCTTGTTTAGTTTTACGTTGAAGTGATGCTTTTTGTTGCTTCTCTTTCTCTAGTGTCTGCATTTCAGATTTGAGTGAGTGAAGGAGTCTATCGTTATAAGATTTATAGGCGTGGTAAACCTCTTGGGTTAAAATGGACTCTTGGGTAGGTTCATGGGCTTTCTCCATAGCAACCACTGTTGCAAACTGTTCAGCTAAGAGTTTCATAAAACGCTTCTTCTTCTGCTCTAACTTCTGTGTTGTCTCCTCAAAGGCTTGTGAAGAGCTACTTAAGTCACGCTGTAAACGTGCATAGAGTGCCTCATTTTGCTCTTGTGTCTGCCCCAAAGAGGCAATCTTCTTCTCCAAATAGGCAATCTCTTTTTCTGTCTTTTGAATATCGTTAGCAATCTTCTCTAACTGACGACTCGCCTCTTTTTTTTCTGAAACAGTCGAGGAGAGGGTTGCTTTTGAGAGTTCAATCTGATGCTCTGTTGTTGCACCCCATACACCAGAAAAAAGCACGACCCATAGCAGAACATAGCTTCTCACTCTTCTACTCCCCTACTTGAAAAGACCACCCAATAGACAGCTACAATGACAATAAAGAGTGATGCTCCCAGTAACATTCCCATATCATCTAACTTAAAGAGTTCATCTTGATGGTTAACCATCATATCAATACCACTGTTTTTTGCCCAATGAAACTTCACATAGAGAAAGAGTGCTGATGTAAACAGTGTTGCAATAATTGCATCAATAATAGCTACACGAAAGAGTACCCCACTTCGTAACATTAACGGTGCACCAAAAATCTCCATAACCTGCATACGCTCCTTATGGGCATACTTCCAAATCTCCATCTGCTTCACAATCAAAAAGAGGCTCACCACACCCATAAAGATAATAAAGAGTTTGAGGGTAAATTGAATAAAGGAGAAAAGACGGTAGCTTGAACCATAACTTGTTCCAAAGGTCTCCACACGTTTAATGCGTCTATCTGACTCTAAATCGTGTTGAATCGATGCCAAATCTGAAACCTTTAAGTAGGCATCTAGATAGACATTGTAGAAGTATGGCAACCTTTTTAAAATCTCCTCTTGACTCTTAGGGTCACTCATTTTTGCAATCTCAGAGACAATCCCTTCACGCTTTAAAGCTTTGACTGTTTCAATATGAGGATTTAACGCTTTAAAGCTCTCTAGTGGTAAAGGTTTCTCACTCACTACAAGCATAGAGTACCCCTCTTTTAACCCCTTCTCATAAGAGGTGGTAGTTCGCTCAAATACTAAATAGAACTCAATTCCTAACAAAATTGCCATTAGAGGCAAGATAAACATAATATGACTCTTAATGGACTTCATAGACACCCTTACTTTCAATAATAAAATGACGATATGGTAATGAGAAGATAGTGGGGATTTTATGCGTTACAACCAATACCGTTGTATCAAGCTGTTGACACGCATTCTCCATTAAATCCCAAATGACATTGGAAGAGTAGTCATCAAGGTTTCCTGTTGGCTCATCGGCTAAAATCACCACAGGGTTTTTTGCCAAAGCACGTGCAACACCCACACGCTGTTGCTCCCCACCACTTAACTCTAGAGGGTATCTATCGGCGTGTTCAGAGAGTTTGACGTGTTTTAAAAGGCGTTGTGCTTGGGTATTTTGTACCTCTACTGAGTAACCTGCAATCATCAAAGGCAACACCACATTTTTTGCTACTGTCCACTCATTAACAAGCTTATAGTCTTGAAAAATAATCCCCATATGTGTACGTAACTCTTGAAGTTTCCCCCGACTACTATGGGCTAAATCCAAACCTCCGACAACGAGGTTACCCTCTGTTGGCTTCAATGCACCATAGAGTGCTTTAAGAAGTGTTGACTTACCTGAACCACTCGGTCCAGTAATAAAGACAAACTCTCCTTTTTTAATGCTAAAGTTAATATCTTTCAAAATCTCTTTTGCACCATTATCATACGCTAATGTTAAATGTTGTGCATTAATCACATTAGACATTCTCTACTCCCTCTTGTAAGAGTTGTATCATCTTTAGATGTGCTAAGGCATTCACTTGTGTCTTTACAGGTGTAGAACCAAAGTAACACGCTTTAGTAGCATCTAAGTAGAGATACTTATGTTCAGGTCTATCAAAACTCCCAAAGGCACACTTAATGAGCATTCCTTTTTCTGTTTGTAGAAGATAGACTCTCTCAAAGTGTACAAAAAACTGCTCCTCTACCCAACTCTGTGTGGAGATATGCTCCTCTAACCCCTCAACATAGTGTAACGTACCAAAATCAAAAGAGGGAGATAAGTGACGTTGAGGCGACTCCTCTTGGGCTGTGACATAGACATCATAAATATCTTTCTCTTGTCTTCTCCATCGTGCTTCATATTTACTTATGACCTCTAAAGAGGCATTTTTACGAATTTGGACATCACTCTTAGGTGTACCAAAGAAGGTCTCTAGGGCATACCAAAAATAGTTATCGCTATCGGTACGTAACTCTAAACGCCCTCCTCTCTCTAAAACACGCATAGACTCCTCTAAAAAAGAGGGGCTAATGACTCTTCGTTGTGGCTTTTTATCCCACGGTACAGGAAAGTGTACAAAGATTTGACTACAAGCGTTAGAGGGAAGCATCTCTAAAAAGAGCCGTGCATCATAATTGACAACCCAGATATTATCCAACCCTTGTAGGGCAATCTGTTTTAAGAGCTGTTGGGCTGAGGGGGTGTGAATCTCTAAACCAATAAAGAGTGTATCAGGGTACTTTTGTGCCTGATATAAAATATGCCGACCTGAACCAAACCCTACCTCTACACAGATACGTTGATGAGAGAACGTTATCTCTTCGAAATCCTCTATCTTCTTTAAATACTCAGCACCCATAGCTACTTTTGTTTTTGAAAGGGTGATATTTTCACTTAAAATCTCTGTATCTAACGTATTCACAACCTCTCGGAGTGCCTCTTTAAGAAGGTTCACTTTCAATGGACGGGTCACTTTGTCATACTTCACTAAAACACTCTGAGGCTCTGGTTTGACTTGAAGGAGAAAATGCTCCTCTTCAAAATCAACCCCTAAAAGCCAATCTTCTCCCTTTAACCCTTTTGCAACAAATGTCACACTTTGACTCTTTTGAGGCAGACTCAAAAGGGATTGTGTATCAAAAGGGGCTACTTTAACATGTGGCATTCTCAACTCCTTACAGTGAAATAGATGTAGGTTGACTCACAAATGAGCGTGTTTTGTCATATTGTAGTGCATAGATACGGTAACTATAACGATGATGTCCAGCCACACGTGTATCGATATACTCTACACTTAAATGTCCCTCAACTTCAGCAAGATACTCCCAATTTTGACCATCTTCCGAGCGTTCAATGACATAAGCACTCACACGTTCACTCTCATGAGGTCGCCATAGAAGTTTCACAACAGTCGGTGCAACACGGTACGCCTCTAAAAAACTTACAGGTGCTAATGGTGGCATACTTTTGACTTGAATGACAGCTCCGTGTTGTGACTCTTTGCCTTTGAAAAAGGTTGTAAAAGTATAAAAATAGGTATGGTTTGGTTTGACGTGAGGGTCTACAAAGTGGGTTGCAAAACGACTGGTTGTACTTCCAATTAACTCAAAACCTTGGTCATTAATAGAACGGTTCGATGGGAGTCCACGATAGATATTAATCCCCTCTACACGTCTATCTGTTACTGCCTTCCACTCAAAACCTACGGAGCTATTGAGTGGAAGTGCGTGTACCTCTTGAATGGTTTGTAGGGTTGTATCTTTATCATAGAGTAGTAATCCATTAAGATTACCACAGCCATTAAGTATCCAAGAAGCCAGAGCCAAGTGTATGAGGATTGATTTTTTCATTGATTTCACCTTCATCAAAATATTTGGTCATATAAGTTGTCATATCGTCAAAAAGTGGGGCTAAAAACTCCATTTTTTCACCCGTTTGAGGATGGACTAGATATAGTAGATATGCATGCAGATAAACTCTTGGAATTTTATCTCTTTTGGTCTTAAAACCATATAAATCATCTCCTAAGATATGTCGCCCAAGATGCTTTAGATGCACACGTATCTGATGGGTACGTCCTGTAAAGAGTTTTGCCACAATCAATTCTGTCTGATGAGAAGTAGTAAGAAGCTTTTTAAATGCTGTTTTTGCTACCTTTGCGTGAGGGACAACATCCATTTTTAGACGATTTTTTGGGTTTCTTCCAATAGGTTGATTGACTATGCAATCCTCTTTCAAAGGACAATCAATCAGTGCCAAATAGTAACGCCCCATACTCTTGTCTTGAAGTTGTTCACTCAGTTTTTCGTGGGTTTTATTGTCTTTTGCAATGACCAATGCACCCGTAGTCTCTTTGTCAATGCGATGGACAATACCGTGACGCTCTTCGCCACTAATAGTAGAGAGTGAAATACCTTTATGAATGAGCCAATCTACCAATGTTGCCTCTTTAACAGAAGGAGCAGGGTGTACGACCAATCCAGAGGGTTTATTGACCACTAAGAGATAGTCATCTTCATACAACACCTCTACATCAAAGTCAATAGGAGGTGCTACTCTCTTTTGAGCCTCTTTAAAGGTATAGCCTACCTCATCACCCTCTACCACTTTAAAACTGGTCTTCGTAATGGTTTTTCCATTCACAGACACAAGCCCATCTTTTACTAGCTTCTCCACTTGATTACGACTCACATCTAGCTCTTGAGCTAAAATTTTGTCTATGCGTCCTGCAGATGTTACGTTAAATTGACTCATTCAATATCATCTCTCACCCAACGTGTTGGGTCAAAAAAGGTATCGTCATTAATGTGTTTAAATGAGGCTTTAAACATCTTAAAGGCATCAGGACTCTCTTTTTCTATCTCAGCAAGCCACGCTTTGG